>Ga0208987_1000025_pt1 | contig 39015 bp, 35 predicted proteins | sample MedBloCARef_O2_FD_187845 | JGI IMG/M metagenome (GOLD analysis project Ga0208987, IMG submission 187845) | Forest soil microbial communities from El Dorado National Forest, California, USA - Mediterranean Blodgett CA Ref_O2 (SPAdes) (version 2) | ecosystem: Environmental > Terrestrial > Soil >... | reverse complement strand
CAGGGCAGGCAGACATGAGCGGGCCGAAACCCCCGGGACGGGAATCTGAAGAACCCGATCCCGCGCGTGGGCCGGGCGGCGAATCCGGGCCCGGCAGCGAGCCAGGCGACGATGCCGGACCAGCCGGCGAGCACGACGCCGAATTCGATTCCGAGCACGACCTTGAATCGCACGCGGACGACGCCGGAGTAGCAGCCGTCCAACCGGGTGAGACGGACGCCTATTCCATGGCTTATTCGGCCCCGGAGTCCGAGCACTTCCTCAGCGGCCCGTATCTGCCGGCCGACATGAGCCTGTACGACTACGACAGCTATGACGAGTCAGCCGACCAAGATGACGAGGATGCTGCTCCACGGTGGCCCTGGGTGGTCGGTGTCGCCGCCATCGTGGCCGCGATCGCGCTGGTGGTGTCGGTGTCGCTGCTGGTCGCAGGCACCGACACCAGCAAGCTGGCCAATCCCGGCACCACCACGCCGTCCCAGCCGCCGATGCAGGACGAGATCACCACGACCAAGCCGGAGCCGCCGCCCCCACCGCCACCACCCCCGCCCAGCACCGAGATCCCAACAGCTACGGAGACCCAAACAGTGACGGTGACCCCGACGGCTCCACCCCCTCCGCCGCCTGCCCCGGCACCGACGGCTGCGCCGCCACCGGCGAATACGACGTCGGCCGGGGCCCCGGCACCACCACCGTCCACGACGCCCGCGGGTCCCCGGCAGGTCACCTATTCGGTGACCGGTACCAAAGCTCCTGGCGACATCATCTCGGTGACCTATGTAGACGCATCCGGGCGCTCACGCACCCAGCACAACGTCTACATTCCGTGGTCGATGACCGTGACACCGATCTCGACGTCCGACGTCGGCTCGGTTCAGGCGTCCAGCCTGTTCCGGCTGAGCAGGCTCAACTGCTCGATCACTACCAGCGACGGAACGGTGCTCTCGTCGAACAACAGCGACGCAGCGCAGACAAGCTGCTGATGGTCAGCCGATATTCCGCCTATCGGCGTGGGTCCGACGCCATTCCGCCGGAGCTCATCGATCGGATCCTGCTGGGGGTATGCGCCGCGATCTGGCTGGTGCTGTTGGGTGTCAGCGTCGCTGCCACCGTCGCATTGTCAGATCTGAGCCGAGGCTTTCATAAATCGGCCAGCAGCCCGCACACCACGTGGGTGTTGTATGCGGTCATCATCGTTTCCGCGCTGATCATCGCCGGCGCGGTGCCGGTGTTGTTGCGGGCCCGCCGGATGACTCAGCCCGAAGCGGCGGCCCAACCGGCCGGCACGCCCGCCCGGGGGACCGGCAGGCCGTTGTTGCGGCCCGGCTCGCCCACACCGCGCACCGTGGCCGAACGGGCCCGCGAGCAGGGCCTGCAAGTCGCGCAGCCGGCGCCGGGGTGGTCTGGTGCCGCGGTGGACCGGGTCTGGTTGCGCGGCACCGTCATCCTGGTCGGCACGATGGGTGCCGCGCTGATCGCCGTCGCGGCGGCGACCTACTCGATGGCCGTTGGGCACGATGGGCCGTCGTGGGTGGGTTACGGCGTCGCCGGGCTCATCACCGTGGGGATGCCGGCCGTCGAGTGGTTCTACGTCCGGCAGCTGCGCGCGCTGCTCGCCAAGCACTAGCCCGGTTACCGTCGGGGCAGTGCTGGCCGCTCCCGTTGGTCGCTAGTGGTCGCCGTTGGATCCGGCTGAGCTGTCCTGATGCTCGCGCAGCGCGGTGAGGGCGCGTTGCTCCGAATGATGTTCCGCGTCCCGCAATGCCGCGTCCTCGGACGCCGGATCGGCGAACAGGAAGCTGCCGCTGCCCGGCTTTCCAGCCGAGCCCAACCGGTTCATCTTGTTGGGCACGGGAGCGCCCTGGTACTCCAGCGGTAGCGGGTGCCCATGCTCGTCGACCGGGCCGAGCGGTTGGTGCAGCTCGATATAGGCGCCCTGCGGCAGCCGCTTGATGATGCCGGTTTCGACGCCGTGCTCGAGCAGCGCCCGGTCGCTGCGCTGTAGCCCAATGCACCACCGATAGGTGGTGAAGTAGACCACCGGCGGAAGGATGACCATCCCGATGCGGCCGATCCACGTCGTCGCGTTCAGCGAGATGTGGAAGTTGAACGCGATGATGTCGTTCATCGCCGCGAGGGTCAGCAGCATGTAGAAGGCAATCGCCATGGCGCCGATCGAGGTGCGCACCGGGACGTCCCGTGGCCGTTGCAGCAGGTTGTGGTGGGCGCGGTCGCCGCTGAACCGCTTCTCCAGGAAGGGGTAGACGACCAGCAGACCGAATACCGCGCCCATCAGCAGTGCCACCCAGACGACGGCGGGAATGGTGTGGTGCCAGAAGTAGAACTCCCACGGCGGCCAGATACGGGCCAGGCCCTCGGTCCACATCATGTAGAAGTCGGGCTGCGAGCCGGCCGACACCTGAGATGGCTTGTAGGGGCCCAAGTTCCAGATTGGGTTGATCTGGAACAGGCCGCCCATCAAACCCAGCACGCCGACAATCGCGGCGAAGAAGGCGCCAGACTTGACCGCGAAGATCGGCATCACGCGCACACCGACCACGTTGGTCTCGGTACGGCCGGGTCCGGGGAACTGGGTGTGCTTCTGGAACCAGACGAACGCTAAATGCATCCCGATGAGTGCCAGGATGATGCCCGGTAGCAGCAGGATGTGCAGCGCGTACATCCGTGGAATCAGGATGGTGCCCGGGAAGTCGCCGCCGAAAAGCGCCCAGTGCAACCAGGTTCCGATCACCGGCATGCCCAGCGTGATGGACGAGAGCGCGGCGCGTAGCCCGATACCGGACAGCAGGTCGTCGGGCAGCGAGTAACCGAAGTAGCCCTCGAACATGGACAGGATTAACAACAGCGAACCGATGACCCAGTTGGCTTCGCGTGGGCGCCGGAAGGCGCCGGTGAAGAAGATGCGCGCCAGGTGCACCATGATCGACGCGGAGAACAGCAACGCGGCCCAGTGGTGGATCTGGCGGACGAACAGGCCGCCGCGAATCTCGAAGGAGATGTCGAGCGCCGACTGGTAGGCCCTCGACATCTCGACGCCGCGCAGCGGTTGGTAGACGCCGTTGTAGGTGACGTCGACCATGGACGGATCGAAGAACAGCGTCAGCCATACACCGGTGATCAGCAGCACGAAGAAGCTGTACATGGCGATCTCGCCGAGCAGGAACGACCAGTGCGTCGGGAAGACCTTGTTGAGCTGTCTGCGCACCGCCGCCGAGGGGTGATAGCGGCTGTCGATGTCCTCGCCCTGGCGGGCCAGCACGTCACCGATTTTCGGAGGGCTGAATTTTGGACTCATGTTGTCGTCCGCTCCCAGAATGCCGGTCCGACGGGCTCGATGAAGTCACCGTTGGCAACTAGATACCCGTTGGAGTCGATCGTGATCGGCAGTTGCGCCAACGCTCGTGCGGCCGGCCCGAATATCGGTTTGGCGAAATGCATTGCGTCGAACTGCGACTGGTGACAAGGGCACAGGATCCGGTAGGACTGCTGCTCATACAGCGACGAGGGGCAGCCCAGGTGCGAGCAGACCTTGGTGAAGGCGAAGTACTCGCCCCAGTTGAAGCTCTCCTGGCCCTGACGCTTGACGACTTTCGGCATGTCGCTGGGCCGGATACGGATCAGCATCACGGGGTTGCGCACGCCCAGATTGATGCTGATCAGTTTCTCGCGTGACTCCATGGTGGTGCCGTCGCCGTCGGACTCACGCCACGGGAACACCGTTTCCATTCCGCCGGCATCCATGTCTTCGGGCCGCATTTTGATGAACGGCGCCGAGTCGTGCGAGCCGGTGGACCGCGCCAAATAGATGGTCTCGCCGTGGTAGCGCGGGGTCCAGCCGGAGGTCCACAGCACAGCCTTCAGGCCGTCGGCGGTGGGCACCACGGGTTTCCACGGGTTTTTGATCAGGCCGCCGGCAAACGCCACCAAGGTGCCGAGACCGAACGCCCCCATGCCCAGGCCGAACGATGCGCCGATCAACTTGCGGCGCCCGATCGTTGAACCTTGGTAGGCATCGCCCAGGTTGGCTACGACGGTCTTGCGGTCGATGTCACGAGAGGCGCCATCATGGCGGTCCTGGATCGAAATCTCTTCAGGGATAAACCTTTTCTGGAAGAGAATCGCGCCGACCGCGATGCATAGGACGGACATCCCGAAGGTGAAACCGTACAGCGGGGTGGCCAGCGAATACGCGAAGCTGCCGTGATCCTCGGTCGGCTTGTACTCCCACGGCCAGAACAGGAAGATCAGCAGCAGCGCCAGGCCGAAGAAACCCCCCAGCAAAAGCCACAGGGCCACTCCGTGCTCCGCGCGCTTCTCGGCCTTAGTGCCCTCGACCGGCCAGCGCGGATCCTTGAAGACGGTCTCGACGCCGTCGATCTTGCCGCCCAGCTCGAGCAGATCCTGCTGCGACATCGCCGCCAGCGTCGCCTCGTCCGGCTCACCAGCCGGCCCGAATTTCGAGTCGCTCATGAGCGCGCCCCAATCCACAGTGTGAGTGCGATAGCACCCACCATCATGATGATCCACGCCGCCATACCCTCGGGTGCGGGTCCGAAACCACCGAGGCCGTAGCCACCCGGCGAGCGTTCCTCGGCGACTGTCCGGACGTAGCCGATGATGTCCTTCTTGGCCTCGAAGGACAGCTGGCGGTCGGAGAACTTCGGCATGTTCTGTGGGCCGGTCATCATCGCGGTGAGGATCTGCTGCTCATTGGCTTCCCCCAGGTCCGGCGCGAATTTGCCGGACGACAGCGCCCCACCCTTTCCGGTGAAGTTGTGGCACGACGCGCAGTTCAGGCGGAACAGATCGCCGCCGCGGCCCAAGTCTTGACCGCGCAGCGAGTGCATCGCGAGGCTGCCGTCGGGGTTGCGCACCGTGGTGGGGCCGCCGCCGTTGGCCTCCACGTAGGCACCGATCGCGTCGACCTGTCCTTCGTCGAAGATCGGGTCTTTACGCATAGCCTGGGCTTCCCCGCGCATGGCGGGCATCCGGCCGGTGGACACCTGGAAATACACCGCAGCGTCGCCGACGCCGATCAAGCTCGGCCCGTGGTCGGGCACGCCCTGAAGGTTCGCGCCGTGGCACGACACGCAGGAGGTGTCGAACAGTTGCTTACCGGTGCGCAGCAGCGCCGAGGTGTTCTCGTCGGCGACGGCGACCTGGGGCGTCGGGGTCAGCACGGCGGCCAGTCCGCCTGCGATGGTCAGCGCGATCAGCAGCAACAGCCCGCCCGACAAACGGCGGTGCAGACGCCGTCGCGATCGAGAGGCCTGCTCTTTTCGAGCCTGACCTTGCGGCTTGCGGCCGCGGGATCGGGCGAACCCCAGTTTCTTCAACCGAGCACTCCTGTTCGTCTAGCGCCGGCTCACCGGATGAAATAGATCACGGTGAAAAGCGCGATCCACACGATGTCGACGAAATGCCAGTAGTAGGAGACGACGATGCTTGCTGTCGCCTGCGCGGGGGTGAACTTGCTCATCCCGGTGCGGGCCAACAGGAATATGAAGGCGATCAGTCCGCCGGTGACGTGGAGGCCGTGGAAACCGGTGGCCAGATAGAACACGGTGCCGTACGCGCTGCTCGGGATGGTGGTTCCGTGCGTCACCAGGTGGAAGTACTCGTAGGCCTGGCCCAGGACGAAGAACAACCCCATCAGGAACGTGATCACGTACCAGCGGCGCAGCCCGAATACGTCGCCGCGCTCGGCGGCGAACACGCCCATCTGGCAGGTGAACGACGAGGCGATCAACACCAGCGTCACCGGCACGGCTTGGTACAGATTCAGCTCGGTGGGCGGCGGGGGCCAGCTGCCGCCGGCCTGAGCGCGCGCGGTGAAGTAGAACGCGAACAGCCCAGCAAAGAACATGAGCTCGCTGGAAAGCCACACTATGGTGCCAACAGCGACCATGTTGGGCCGATTCAGCGAATGCACTCGCGACGTGATCGCAGTCCCCGAGGTCCCCACAGCACTCGTCACATCCGCAAGTATGACGCTTTGTAGTTGTCGAACTCTACCCGGGGCGCAAATTCGTTCGGGCGCGTCGTTTTCCGGGTTGTTTTCCTAGCCCGCCGGACGACCCTTGGGCCGCGGTTGATCCGCATGGGACCATCGGCGCGTGGCTGCATCATCGGAGGGGTCTGGGCCCCGGTCTGGGCCTGCGTCGGCACCGTCGTGGCCGCGGATCCTGGGGCGTTTGACCGACGGTCAGAACCTGGTTCGCGGCCAGGCCGCGTGGGCCATGGATCAGATCATGAGCGGCAACGCGCGGCCGGCTCAGATCGCCGCGTTCGCGGTGGCGATGAAGATGAAGGTTCCCACCGCGGCCGAAGTCGGCGAACTCGCCGACGTCATGCTCAGCCATGCAAGCCGCATCCCCGGCATCCGGGACGACACCGTGGACATCGTGGGTACCGGCGGCGACGGCGTCAACACCTTCAACCTGTCCACCATGGCGGCCATCGTGGTCGCGGCCGCGGGTGTGCCGGTGGTCAAACACGGCAACCGGGCGTCGTCCTCGCTGGCCGGCGGCGCGGACACGCTGGAGGCACTCGGAGTCCGCATCGATCTCGGGCCCGAGCAGGTCGCACGCAGCCTCGCCGAGGTCGGGATCGGGTTTTGCTTCGCGCCGGTGTTCCACCCGTCCTACCGGCACGCGTCGGCGGTACGCCGCGAGATCGGGATTCCCACGGTGTTCAATCTCCTTGGGCCCCTTACTAATCCGGCGTTACCGCGGGCCGGGTTGATCGGCTGTGCGTTCGCCAACCTCGCCGAGGTGATGGCCGGCGTGTTCGCCGCGCGCCGTGCCAGCGTGCTGGTGGTGCACGGCGACGACGGACTCGACGAATTGACCACGACGACCACCAGCACGATCTGGCGCGTGCAGGCGGGCACGGTGGACAAGCTGACCTTCGATCCCGCCGGGTTCGGGTTCGCCCGTGCTGACCTCGACGAGTTGCTCGGCGGCGACGCCCAAGCCAATGCGGCCGAGGTGCGTGCCGTATTCGCCGGCGCCGCCGGCCCGGTTCGGGATGCCGTCGTGCTCAACGCGGCCGGCGCGATCGTCGCCCATGCCGGCCTATCCAGCCGCGCCGAATGGCTGCCCGCGTGGGAAGACGGGTTGGCGCGCGCCGGCGCGGCCATCGATTCCGGGGCGGCCGAACAGCTGCTCGCGCGTTGGGTGCGGTTCGGCCAGCAGCTCTGAGTCCCGTTCCCGGACTGCCTGCTCGCCGGCCAGCCGCGCCGAACGCGCCGTTGCTGCCCACGGCGCCCAGACGCCGGCCGACCGCAGCGGTGACGCCCACCCGTCCGAAGCCCGCACGATGCGCACCCCGGGGGTGGCCAGCCAGCGTGCGATGAGCGCGGTCTCCTCGACCAGAGCGCCGCCCAGCGGGGCCGGCTCGTGCAGAATCGCTTGTGCGCCAGCGTGAATGGCGTCGATGACCGGCATCGGCGGCACCCCGCGTTTGGCGGTGCCTGCGGCGGCGAGTTGGCCGTGGCGGATGACGGCGAGGTGGTAGCCACCGTCGCCGTCCGGGGCGGCGGTTACCAGTTCAGCCAGCGCGGTCAGCGTGCGCAGTCGCTGACCGCGCCACAGGGCCTCGACGGCGGTGACGGTGTGGTCGCGCAATCGCGCGGCGCTCTCGTAGTGGCGTTGTTCGGCGAGCGCGCTCACCTGCCCAACCGCTGCGGCCATAGCGCTGTTGTCCAGGCCGTCGATCAAGGCTGCGGCGCGGCTGGATGCCGCCGCGTATTGGGTGGTCGTCACGTCGCGGGCGGCCGGACATGGCGACACTTCGAGCTCCGGACAGGCCGGCCCGTGTAACGCCGACCGCGCCAGCCGGCCCGTACAGGTGCGGACTCCGGTGAACCGGGCCAGCAATGCGGCGGTATCGGAGGCGTCGGCGCGGGACCGGAACGGGCCGATGGCGCGGTCGTGACGGGGAGCGCGCACCACCGATAGGCGGGGAAAGGCCTCGTCGGACAGGGCAATCCACCACCAGCGGTGCGGAAACTTCGACCGGCGGTTGTACGGCGGCGCGTGTGCGGCCAACAGCCGCAGCTCGCGCACCCCGGCCTCCAGCGAATGGGCGCATTCGACATGGTCGACCGCGCTGGCCAGCGTGACCATCTCTTTCATCCGGCCGCGGGGATCGGACCCGTTGAAGTATTGGCTGACCCGGCGGCGTAAATCGACGGCGGTGCCCACGTACAGCACCTCGCTCGACGGCCCGCGGAACAGGTAAACGCCCGGACCGTGGGGCAGGCCGTCCGCGAGCACTTTTTTGCGCCGCTGGGCCGGTGTCACGTCGGGCAGATACGAGCGTAGGTCGGCGTAGGTGTGCACGCCCTGGTTGCCTACTCGCTCGATGAGTGCGTGCAACACCTCGACGGTGGCGCGCGCGTCGTCGAGGGCGCGGTGGGTGGGTTGGGAGGCGACGGCAAACAGCTGCGCCAACGCGGCCAGCCGAACGCTTGGGGCTTCCTCGCGGCTCAGCACCCGCCGGGCCAGCCGCACCGTGCACAGCACTTGTGGTCGGGGCCAAGGGATTTCGCAATGTTCCGCGGCGGCCTTCAGGAAACCGATGTCGAAGCCCGCGTTGTGCGCGACCAGCACCGAATCGCCGGCGAATTCCAGAAACATCGGCAGCACGGCGTCGATCGCCGGGGCGTCACACACCATCGCAGTGGTGATGCCGGTGAGCTGCACGATCTGGGGCGGGATGCTGCGCTTGGGGTCGACCAGGATGGCGAACTCACCGAGCACCACGCCGCCGCGGACCTTGACCGCCCCGATCTCGGTGATGGCGTCGGGAGGTGCTCCGTCGGTACTTCGAGCGCGTCCGCCGGTGGTCTCCAGGTCGACGACGACGAAGGTGGTGTCGCGCAACGAGACCTCTGCGGTGGGGAAGGCGTCCGGATCCCCGGCCTGACCCAGGTCGGCGAAACTCAACTGAGTCACACCGGTCACACCCATGGGCGTGACGTTAAGCACCCGCACCGACAGGGCCAGGCTGCCACGCTGAGCGGCTGTCCGGAAAGAAATGTCGGTACCCACGGTTAGCGTTCGGCTTGCACGACCGAGCGATAGTGAGAGGACCGATCGTGATGGCACAAACCAATGGACTCAATAGCAAAGCCGGGCCAGCGCCTGCGTCGGTCGCGCCGGTGGTCATCGATTGCGATGACTGCGCAGTGCGCGGCCCGGGATGCCAAGACTGCGTGATCAGCGTGCTACTCGGGATACCGGATACTTTGCTGCAGGACGAACGCGCGGCACTAGAGGTGCTCGCCGAGGTCGGTTTGGCGCCAAGACTGCGCCTGGTGCCGATACACCGTCATCGTGGGTCTGGCGTGGCTTAATGGCGCTGAGTGCCAAAAGCGCTGGATGCCGACGCGGCAGGCACGGCTCACATAGTTATGACAGAAATCTTGCCATTTTCTTAACGGTCTGGTTTGGACAAACGCCGATATCGTTTCGTAACCTGTTTGAGACCTAAACCCAGCTCGGCTTCAGATGCCGATGGCAGTTTAAGGAAGCAACATCTTGAGTTTCCGTTTTAACTACCCGATTGCGCGTGCCCTCACACGGTCGGCCATCGGGGTGATAGCGGGCTTAACGGTGTTATCGGGCGTGTGCGCCGCGAACGTGGTGGCCGACCCGGCCGACGACGCGATGGCAAAGCTCAGCGAGCTTTCTCGCCAGGCCGAGCAGACCACCGAGGCGATGCACAGCGCCCAGCTCGACCTCAACCAGAAGGTGGCCGCCCAGCAGGCCGCCGCCAAAAAACACTCGGACGACCAGGCCGCCGTGGACGCGACGAAGGCTCGCCTGGCCTCCTTCCAGATCGCTGTCAACAAGCTCGCGGCCGCGACCTACATGGGTGGGCGGGTAAGCGGCATGGAGGCCATGCTGACCGCGGACTCACCGCAGGGCCTGATCGACAAGCTGGCCGTGCAGCGGGTGATGGCGACTCAAATGCGCACGCAGATGGCCGATTTCCGAACTGCCGGCGCGCAGGCCGCCAAGGCCGAGCAGGACTCCGCTAAGTCCGCAGCTGACGCCAAGAGTGCCGCCGAGCAGGCTGCCGCGGTGCGGGCCAGCCTGCAGTCCAAGCAAAGTCAATTGCAGGTTCAGATCGCCGTCGTCAAGTCGCAGTACCTCTCCTTGACGCCCGAGCAGCGCACCGCGATGGCCGATCCCGGGCAGCCGCCGGCGGGTCTTCCCGCTGCGGCACCGGGCGCGCCTGCGCCGGAGGCCCTGCCGCCGGGGGCGCCGCCGCCACCCGACGCGCAGCCACCCGGCGACGCTCCAGCTCCCGGCGGCCTGCCTGGCTTTATGGCACCTCCAGGCGGTGGTGCGGGTGACCGCGGGAACGTCGTGCAGGCAGCGCTGACCCAGGTCGGCACGCCCTATTCGTGGGGCGGTGCCGCGCCTGGTGGGTTCGACTGCTCCGGCTTGGTGATGTGGGCGTTCCAGCAAGCCGGCGTCTCGCTGCCGCACTCCAGCCAGGCGCTGGCCCAGGGCGGTCAGCCGGTGTCGCTGTCGGATCTGCAGCCCGGTGACGTGCTGACTTTCTACTCCGACGCGTCACATGCCGGCATCTACGTCGGCGACGGGATGATGATCCATTCCTCCACCTACGGCGTGCCGGTGCGGGTGGTGCCGATGAACTCCTCTGGCCCGATCTACGACGCCCGGCGCTACTGAACATCCCCGCTTGAGGCGTTTGCTGGGCCCGGCCGGGCAGCGTCGATGGCTTCCCATCCTGCTGGCCTGGGTTTTCGTTGTTGAGCTGGTGGCCGCCGCAGCTGTGCCGTTCGATGCGGCCCGCGAGCGTCAGGCACGACCCGCTCAGCTGATTGCGCCCGTTCGGGGCACCTCGAGCCCCGCGGCGAAACCGCTAGTGGTGCGGGACCGCTCGGTCCGGCTGATCAGCCTCGGTGGCCCGGACACCGACCGCCTGCTGTCGCGCATCGCGTCGAACATGGGATCCGCCGTCGAGCACGTGGAGGCCTTCTGGGGGGTCGATTGGTCGCGTGACATCACGGTGGTGGCTACCGGCTCCGACGAACAATTTCGCAGCGCCGCCGGCGGGGGTCCGGAATCGCAGTGGGCCGACATCGCGGCGATCAGCGTTGTCGACCAGGTTGACCCCGTACACCGGATCGCGGTCGGGCAACGGATCGTGTTCGCGCCAGGTGCGGCCAACATGAGTGAATCGGCACTACGAATTGTGTTGACCCACGAACTCTTTCATTACGCCGCGCGCGTGGACACCGCCGTGGACGCACCTCGATGGATAACCGAAGGGGTCGCCGATTTCGTCGCCCGGCCGAGCACGCCGGTGCCGGCCGAGGCACGGTCCGCCTACCAGCCGCTGCCGTCGGACATCGAGCTGGACACTCCGGGGCCGGCTCGCTCGCTGGCCTACGACCGCGCCTGGTGGTTCGCGCGCTTCGTCGCCGACACCTACGGAACGCCCAAGCTGCGCGCCTACTATCTGGCCACTTGCGGTGTCGGACACTCAGACCCGCTGACCGCCGCGCATGACGCCCTGGGCGTCGACCCGGCCGACCTGCTCGCGCGTTGGGCCCAGTGGATGGTCGGTTAGCCTGACGCACGTGAGCCGGGTGCTGCTGGTAACCAACGACTTTCCACCGCGACCCGGCGGCATCCAGTCCTACCTGGGGGAGTTCGTCCGGTGGCTGGTTGACGCCGGGTCACATTCGGTGACCGTCTACGCACCGCAGTGGAAAGGTGCCGACGACTTTGACGACTCGGCCCGGGCGGCCGGCTATCAGGTGGTGCGCCACCCCGGCACGCTGATGCTGCCCGGTCCCGGCGTCGATACCCGGATGCGCCGGTTGATCGCCGATCACGGCATCGACACCGTCTGGTTCGGCGCGGCAGCTCCGTTGGCGTTGTTGGCGCAGCGTGCCCGGCAGGCCGGGGCAACGCGGGTGGTTGCCAGCACGCACGGCCACGAAGTCGGCTGGTCGATGCTTCCGGTCGCGCGATCGGTGCTGCGTCGCATCGGGGACACCACCGACGTCGTGACCTTCGTGAGCCGCTACACGCGGTCCCGATTCGCGACGGCATTCGGACCGCAGGCTTCGCTGGAGTACCTGCCGTCCGGAGTGGACACCGACCGGTTCCGGCCCGATCCGGCCGGCCGCGCCGAGCTGCGTGCGCGCTACCGGCTGGGCGAGCGGCCCACGGTGGTCTGCCTGTCCCGGCTGGTGCCGCGCAAAGGGCAGGACATGCTGATCAGGGCCTGGCCGTCGGTCCGGCAACGCGTCGACGGTGCTGCGCTGGTCATCGTCGGGGGAGGCCCGTACCGGGAAGCGCTGCAGAAGCTGGCCCACGACTGCGGCGTCGCGGACGACGTGACATTCACCGGTGCCGTACCCGCGGCTGAACTACCCGCGCACTACGCATTGGCCGACGTCTTCGCGATGCCCTGCCGTACCCGCGGCGCGGGCCTGGATGTCGAGGGCTTGGGAATCGTATTCCTGGAGGCCTCGGCGACCGGCGTGCCGGTGATCGCCGGCAAATCGGGTGGAGCTCCGGAAGCCGTGCAGCACAACAAAACTGGGCTCGTTATTGACGGAAACTCGGTGGACGAGGTCGCCGAGGCGGTGGCCGGGCTGCTCAGCGATCGGGACCGGGCCGCCGCGATGGGCGCAGCCGGACGCGAATGGGTGACGTCGCAGTGGCGCTGGGACACGTTGGCCGGTCGGCTGGCCGATCTGCTGCGGGCGGAGCCGTCGAGCGCCACGCTGGCGTAACTAGTCCTTGTGGTAAATCGCTTCGATATCGGAGGCGAACTTCTCGGCCACCACGTTGCGCTTGACCTTCATCGTCGGCGTCAGCTCGCCGGTGTCCTCGGTGAAGTCGACCGGCAGAATGCGGAACTTGCGGATCGACTCCGCGTTCGACACCGAGAGGTTGGCCTGCTTGACAGCCGCGTCCACCTCGGCGACCAGGTCGGGGTCGGTCACCAGATCGGCCACCGACGCATCTGCGGCCTTGTTGTTGCGTTGCTTCCAGCCGTCGAACGCCTCCGGGTCGATGGTGATCAGTGCCCCGATAAACGGCTTGGCGTCCCCGACGACCATCGCCTGACTGATCAGCGGGTGCGACCGCAGCTGGTCTTCGAGCACTGCGGGGGCGACGTTCTTACCGCCGGCGGTAACGATGAGTTCCTTCTTACGGCCGGTGATCGTCAGGAATCCATCGTCGTCGACCGCCCCAAGATCGCCGGTCTTGAACCAGCCGTCGGCGAATGCGTCGTCGCTGGCCTGCTCGTTGCGCCAGTAGCCGCTGAACACCACGCCGCCGCGCACTAATAGCTCGCCGTCGGAGGCGATGCGCAAACTGTTGCCGGGCACCAGTTTTCCGACGGTCCCGATCTTCAGGCCACCGACCTGGTTGACAGTGACTGCGGCGCTGGTCTCGGTCAGCCCGTAACCCTCGTAGATGTTCAGGCCGACGCCGCGGTAGAAGTGGCCCAGCCGCGCTCCCAGCGGTGCGCCGCCGGAGACCGATGCGTGGCAGTCGCCGCCCAGCGCTGCCCGCAGCTTGTGGTAGACCAGCCGGTCGTACAGCGCATGGCGGGCCCGCAGCAGCGGTCTGGGCTTGCCGCCGTTTTCCTGCGCCTGGCTCCACGCCACGGCGGTCTTTGCCGCCCTCTTGAAGATCCAGCCTTTGCCATCGCTGGCCGCGTTCTGCTCAGCGGTGTTGTAGACCTTCTCGAACACCCGCGGAACTGAAACCACCACAGTGGGTTTGAACACCGAGAACATCGGCATCAGATTCTTGATGTCGCTGGTGAATCCGACTGTCACTTTGCTGGCGAATGCCGAGATGGTCAGGGCCCGGGCCAGCACATGCGCCAGCGGCAGGAAAATCAGCAGTCGCTGTCCCTCGGCCAGCAGCGTCGGCAGGCATTCCTGGGTGCCCCGGGTTTCGTAGAGCAGGTTGGCGTGAGTGAGCTGGCAGCCCTTGGGGCGACCGGTGGTGCCCGAGGTGTAGATCAGCGTCGCCGGGTCAGTCGAGCGCAGCGCCGAAAGCCGGGCAGTCAGCTGGTCGGGCTCCTCCGAGGCGCCGGCTTCGGTGAGTTGGTCGAGCGCCTTGGGGCCCGAGCCGTTGATGTGCAGCACCCGGCGCAGGGCGGGCAGCTCGGCGCTGAGCTCGCTGACCATCGCTGCGTGTGCGTCGTTCTCGACGAACGCCAGCACGGCTTCCGAATTCTGCAGCACCCAGCGCACCTGCTCGGCGGACGACGTCTCGTAGATGGGCACCGTGACTCCGCCGACGGACAGGATCGCGAGGTCGAGAATGGCCCACTCGTAGCAGGTGGCCGAGAAGATGGAGACCCGGTCACCGGCCTGCACGCCCAGCGAGATCAGGCCCAGTGCGGCAGCACGAACCTGCCCGGCCGCCTCAGCGCAGGTGACGTCGGTCCAGACGTCGTCGATCTGACGTTGGTAGATGACAAAGTCGGGATCGTCGCGTTCGTGCTCGAAGACCGTAGCGGCGATGTTGTCGTGCTCGCCGACGGAAAAGCGGGCAGGGACGCTGTACTGACGCACTGTGCTGACCTCGTTTGATCTTTGTTGACTTGCGGGCCGGGCCCGGCTTGCTGCAGACCAGCCTAATCCCGGCATTCGGGCAGGACGGAAAATGCGTGCCTCAGTTGCAGGTGACCAGGAATCGTATGTGAAGCTGAGGCGATGAGCAGCATCCAGGTCGCGGACCAAACGTATGTCGCCGCGCCGGGCGTACAGGTGGGCGCCGCGGTCTCCGATCCGTCGAGCTGGCGCCGGTGGTGGCCCGATCTGCGGCTACAGGTCGTCGAGGAGCGCGGTGAAAAAGGCATTCGCTGGAAGGTGACCGGCGCCCTGACGGGCACCATGGAGATTTGGCTGGAACCGTCGTTGGACGGGGTGGTACTGCACTACTTCCTGCACGCCGAACCGACCGGAGCGGCGGCCTGGCAGCTGGCGAAGCTGAACCTGGCGAAGCTGACACACACCAGACGGGTGGCAGGTAAGAAAATGGCCTTTGAGCTCAAGACGACGCTGGAACGGTCACGACCGGTTGGAGTTTCTCCGGTAATTTAACTCCGGTCAAGGTCGCCCACGAGAGTACCGTTTCGGCCGGGGGCAGGTACTACCGCAGATCGCGGGGTCGACCCGCTTGCGGGAGAGAGGTAGCAGCCAGGTGGCGGAAAAGACTTCGCAAACCATTCACATCGAAGCGGACCCAGACACGGTGTTGAAGGTGATCGCCGACATCGATTCGTACCCGCAATGGATCTCGGAGTACAAGGAAGCCGAGGTGCAAGAGCGAGGGGCCGACGGCTACCCGAAGACGGTGCGGTTCGTCATGGATGCCGGTGTCATCAAAGACACCATGGTCATGTCCTACCGGTGGCCCGCGGATCACAACTCGCTTTCCTGGACCCTGGTGTCCAGCTCGCTGCTGCGCGCCCTGGAGGGCTCATACCGCTTGACGCCCAAGGGTTCTGGAACCGACGTCACCTACGAACTGTCCGTTGACCTTGCCATGCCGATGATCGGTTTACTCAAGCGCAAGGCAGAGCGCAGGCTGACCGACACCGCCTTGAAGGATCTGAAGAAACGAGTCGAGGCTGAGTGAATCCGTTCCGCTTTCCGCTCCGCTAGCCAAGGCCCGGATCAGTCTCTTCGTCGGTAAGGGCGGGGTAGGAAAGTCCACGCTGGCTTCTGCTACCGCGGTCTGTGATGCGATCGAGGGGCAGCGGGTGCTGGTCGTGTCCACCGACCAAGCGCACTCGCTGGGCGACGTGCTTGGAGTTCCGATTCCGCCGAGCGGTCAGGGCGAGCTGGTTCGGGTGCTCGGCGAGGACACCGAGGCGGGCGGAGGATTTCTCGATGCGCTGGCGCTGGACACCCTGGCCCTGCTCGAATCCCGCTGGCATGACGTGGTCAGCACCTTGGACCGGCGGTTTCCCGATTCCGAACTGAGCAGCATTGCGCCCGAAGAACTCTCGGCGTTGCCGGGCATTCAGGAGGTGCTGGGCTTGCACGCGGTCGGGGAGCTAGCGGCTTCGGGGCGATGGCATCGCGTCGTCGTCGACTGCGCCTCGACCGCCGACGCGTTGCGAATGTTGACGCTGCCCGCCACCTTTGGGCTCTACGTGGAGCGGGCCTGGCCGCGTCATCGTCGGCTGTCCATCGCCTCCGACGACGCGCGCTCGGCGGCGGTGGTCGAACTGTTGGAGCGCATCAGCACCAGCGTGGACCGGCTCAGCGCATTGCTGACCGACGGCGATCTGGTGAGCGCGCATCTGGTGCTGACTCCCGAGCGGGTGGTGGCGGCCGAGGCGGTGCGCACGCTGGGCTCGCTGGCGCTGATGGGTGTGCGCGTCGAGGAGCTGATCGTCAATCAGGTTTTGGTGGAAGACGAGTCTTACGAGTACCGCAACCTGCCTGAGCACCCGGCGTTCTATTGGTACGGCGAGCGGATCTCGGAGCAGCGTGTCGTGCTCGAGGAGCTGGACGCCACCATCGGCGACATGGCGCTGGTGCTGACCCCGCACTTGGCCGGCGAGCCGATCGGCCCCAAGGCGCTGGGCGCGCTGCTAGACAGCGCGCGTCGTCGGCGTGGAATGCCCCCACCGGGTCCATTGCGTCCTATTGTGGACCTCGAATCCGGATCGGGGCTTGGGTCGATATACCGTATGCGGCTAGCGTTGCCCCAGCTCGACGCCGGAACGCTGGCGCTGGGCCGGGTCGGCGACGACCTGATCATCAGCGCCGGCGGCTTGCGGCGCAGGGTTCGGTTGGCGTCCGTCCTGCGGCGGTGCACGGTGCTCGATGCGCATCTGCGAGGCGGTGAGCTGACAGTTCGATTTCGACCAGATCCGGAGGTGTGGCCCAAGTGAATGCGGCGCACCCTGAACTCGGACCCGAGCTGCGCAAGCTTGCCCAGGCGATCCTGGACGGAATCGACCCCGTCGTGCGGACGGCAGCCGCAATGACGGCCGGTGCCGGAGTCGGCACCGGCAAGTGCCAGCAGATCTGGTGTCCGGTCTGCGCGCTTGCCGCGTTGGCGACCGGCGATCAGCATCCGCTGCTGACGGTTGTCGCGGACCACAGCATCGCTCTGCTGGAACTGATCCGCGCCATCGTCGACGACATCGACCGCTCCGCCAAGCCCCCACCTGACGGACCGCCCGATGGCGGGCCGCATGCCGAGCCAGACACCGGGGCCGCCGACGATGCCGGCGTGACCACCCGCTACCAGCCCATCGCGATCACCATCGAGGAATGACTCGGGCCGCGTCGCAGGTGGTCGGTTGCCTCATGGATCGGTACAGTTGGCGCAGAACACCAACGGGTACGGGCGAGAGGGCAGGCCATGTGGTACTGGCTACTGAAGTACGTCCTCCTCGGCCCGCTGCTTATCTTGATGGGTCGCCCGAAAGTTGAAGGGCTGCAGCATATTCCGAGTTCGGGTCCGGTGATCCTGGCCAGTAATCACCTGGCGGTGATGGATAGCTTTTTCCTGCCACTGGTGGTGCGGCGTCGAATCACTTTCCTGGCGAAGTCTGAATATTTCACCGGCACCGGAATGAAGGGCTGGTTGAGCCGGTGGTTCTTCAACGCCGTCGGCCAGGTGCCGATCGACCGTACCGATGCCGACAGCGCGCAGGCCGCGCTGAACACCGCGCAGCGGGTGCTGGGCCAGGGCAAGGTGCTGGGCATGTACCCCGAAGGCACCCGTTCGCCCGACGGCCGGCTTTACAAAGGCAAGACCGGGCTCGCCCGACTGGCGTTGGAAACGCAGGTTCCGGTGATTCCGGTCGCGATGATCGGTACCGACGTCGTCAACCCGCCGGGCACCAGCCGGTTGCGCTTTGGCCGGGTGACCGTCCGGTTCGGCAAGCCGATGGACTTCTCGCGGTTCGAGGGGTTGGCCGGCAACCGTTTCATCGAGCGGGCCGTGACCGACGAAGTGATCTACGAGCTCATGGAGCTATCCGGTCAGGAGTACGTCGACATCTACGCGTCGACCGTCAAAAACGGCAGCGATCGCGCCCGCTCGACCAATGGCGCCGAGCGGATTCCCGAAACCGCTGTCGGTTAGCCCGCGACGTTGACGTCGCTGATCAGCTGGCGGTCGGGGTCAGTCTCGGTGCGCCCCGCTTCATCGGGTGAAGTTGCCCGGGCGGCGACGGTCAGTCCGGCGGTGACGATGACCGCCAGCGCCCACCACACATACGACATCCCGAACAGTTGGCGCCACCAGGCAGCAGCCGCCTCATGATGTTTGGGAAGCAGGTCGATAGGCGTCCGGTACATCAGCGCGATTCCGGCGGCGCTGACCACGCCCAGCGCGATATTGCGCCGCCGCCAGCCCACGATCGCCGTCACCAGCACCGCCGGCAGCGCCCACACCCAATGGTGTGACCAGGACACCGGCGAAACCACCAAGCCGAACAAGGCGACACAGATCAATGCGAGCGTCGGCTCACCGGCCCGCAGCACCCGGCGCATCGCCCATACGGTCAGCGCCAGCACGGCCAGGCACCCAAGAACCCACAGCACGAAACGCTCGTGCTCGCCGAGCCCGATCCGGGCCAGGGCGCCGGCGATGTTCTGGTCGGTGTTCAACGCCGCCTCGCCGATCCGGTCGGTGTGGTGCACGGTGCGCGTCCAGTACTCCCAGGAATCGCTCCAGGCGAGTGCGAACCCGAGCAGCGTGGCGCCCGCGAACGACGCCAACGCGGTGAGTGCTGCCCGGTTATCGCGACGGAGCAGGAAGTAGAGCAGGAAGACCGCCGGGGTCAGTTTCAGCGCGATCCCCAAGCCCAGCAGGACGCCGCGGGGCCATGGCGTCCGGCGCGGTACGCAATCGGCGATCACCAGCGTCATCAGCACGACGTTGATCTGCCCGAAGGCGAAATTCGAGCTGATGGGCTCCTGCCAGATCGCGGCCGGCGCGACGATGAGTACAGCCAGCCACAACCTGCGCAACCAGGCCGGGCCGGGCAGCAGCGTCGAGGTGCGCCAGACGTCGAGACCGCCCAGCACGAGCACCGTCGAAACGATCAACAGCACCATCGTGAGCACCGTGATCGCGACGCTGGCCGCCGGCATGTGCAGCCAGGCGAACGGGCAGAACATGATGGCCGCCAACGGGGGATAGGTGAACGGCAGGTTCAGCCCGATGGGTGTGTGGAACAGCACATTGCCGCGGTACAGCGGATGACCGTCCAGCCAGGTTTGACCGCCCATCTGGTAGACGTCGATATCGATGCGGTAGGGCGTGTGCCCAAGTAGGCGCCACGACGCGTAGCCCAGCGCCAAGGCAGCCAGCAGCCAGAGCACGCACCACAATGCCGCCCGCCCGAGTCGACTGCCCACGTCGGGCGCCTGCCGTTTACTCATGTCCCAAAACAGCGTAGTGGGTGCCTAAGACCAGCAATGTCCAGCAGCGTCCGGCAGAGGCGCAGCGCGGCTCCCACGTTGCGGGAAAGCGCGGGCGTAGATTTCTAGGGTGTTCCACTGGTTCGTGCCTACAGTGACTCGCTGGTACTCACATGACATCGTCGACCGTGGCCGCCTGCCGCTGCTGTGCTGCCTGGTCGCGTTCATCCTGACTTTTTTCGTCACCCGAACTTTCGTGCGCTTCATCCGGCATCGCCGCAACGCCGGGCTGCCGCCCAGGTGGTGGCAGCCGCGCAATGTCCACATCGGCGGAGTGCACATCCACCACGTGACGTTCGGGGTGGTGTTGGTGATGATCTCCGGGCTGACCTTGGTGACCCTATCGGTCAACGGACAGCAACCCGAATTCACTTTGGCTGCAATATCTTTCGGGATCGGCGCGGCGTTGGTGCTCGACGAGTACGCGTTGATCTTGCACCTGTCTGACGTCTATTGGGAAGAAGACGGCCGCACGTCGGTGGACGCGGTCTTCGCCGCGGTGGCCGTGGCCGGACTGCTGATCATGGGCCTGCACCCATTGATGTTTTTCCTCCCGGTCTGGCACGGCGCCGACTCGTTCGCCTGGCGGGCCGCGGTGGGCAGCGCGATGGTGCTGACGTTCCCGATGGCCGTGGTGGTGGTGCTCAAGGGCAAGGTGTGGACCGGGCTGCTTGGCATGTTCATCGTCGTTCTGCTGGTCATCGGCGCGATCCGGCTATCGCGCCCGCATGCCCCGTGGTCCCGCTGGCGATACACCACGCAGCCGGACAAGATGCGGCGCGCATTGTCGCGGGAACGGAAATGGCGCCGGCCCGTGGTGCAGGCCAAGCTGTGGCTGCAATACGCGATCGCGGGCACGCCGCGCCTGCCGGACGAACGAACGGTCGCCGAACAGCTCGACCATGAGGTACACCCGGCGCCGCCGCCGGAAGGAACCGGCCCGGTCCTGGTGGCCAGATAGGCTTTCGTCGGTGCGGTACTTCTACGACACCGAATTCATCGAGGATGGCCGCACCATCGAGCTGATCTCGATCGGAGTGGTCGCCGAGGACGGACGCGAGTACTACGCCGTGTCCACGGAGTTCGATCCCGAGCGTGCCGGCAGCTGGGTGCGCGCCAATGTGTTGCCCAAGCTGCCGCCGCCGGCCTCACAATTGTGGCGCTCGCGCAAGCAGATTCGTCTGGACCTGGAGGAGTTCTTGCGGGTTGGCGGCCCCGAGCCGATCGAGCTGTGGGCCTGGGTGGGGGCCTATGACCATGTGGCCTTGTGTCAGCTGTGGGGCCCGATGCCGGGTCTGCCGAAAGCGATACCCCGCTTCACCCGGGAGCTGCGGCAGCTGTGGGAAGAGCGGGGATCCCCGCGGATGCCGCCGCGGCACCGCGATGTGCACGACGCGCTCGTCGACGCCCGCGATCAGCTGCGCCGATTCCAGCTGATCATGTCGGGGCCCTGAGCGCGCTCCACGTCACGTTCGCGCTGATCAAGCACTGCCGCGAGCCGGTTACCATAGACCGATGAACTGGACCGTCGACATTCCGATCGACCAGCTGCCGGACCTGCCGCCGCTGTCCGCCGAACTGCGGGCCCGGCTGGACGCCGCACTGGCCAAGCCGGCCGCTCAGCAACCCAGTTGGCCCGAAGATCAAGCCTCGGCGATGCGCAAGGTCCTGGAAAGCGTCCCACCGGTAACAGTGCCCTCCGAGGTCGTTCGGCTACAACAGCAGCTGGCGGAGGTCGCCAGAGGCGAGGCGTTCCTGCTGCAGGGCGGCGACTGCGCCGAGACGTTCACTGACAACACCGAGCCGCACATCCGGGGCAATATCCGCACCCTGCTGCAGATGGCCGTGGTGCTGACCTACGGCGCCAGCCTGCCGGTGGTCAAGGTGGCCCGCATCGCCGGGCAGTACGCCAAGCCCCGCTCGGCCGACCTCGACGCCCTGGGCCTGAGGTCCTACCGCGGCGACATGATCAACGGCTTCGCCCCGGACCCCGCCGCCCGCGAACACGACCCGTCGCGGCTGGTGCGCGCCTACGCCAACGCCAGCGCGGCGATGAACCTGGTGCGGGCACTGACGTCGTCGGGCCTGGCGTCGCTGCACGGGGTGCACGACTGGAACCGCGAATTCGTCCGGACGTCGCCGGCCGGTGCGCGGTATGAAGCGCTGGCCGCCGAGATCGACCGCGCGCTGCGATTCATGAGTGCCTGCGGGGTGGCCGACCGGAATCTGCAGACCGCCGAAATCTACGCCAGCCACGAGGCTTTGGTGCTCGACTACGAGCGGTCCATGCTGCGCTTGTCGGACATCGAAGACGGCACGCCCCAGCTGTATGACCTGTCGGCGCACACGGTGTGGATCGGCGAGCGGACCCGTCAACTCGACGGTGCACACATCGCGTTCGCGGAGGTGATCGCCAACCCGATCGGCGTCAAGATCGGTCCGACGATGACACCGGAGCTAGCCGTCGAATACGTCGAGCGGCTCGATCCGCACAACAAGCCGGGCCGGCTGACGTTGGTGAGCAGGTTGGGCAACCACAAGGTTCGCGACGTGCTGCCGCCGATCATCGAAAAGGTCCAGGCGACGGGTCATCAGGTGATCTGGCAGTGCGACCCGATGCACGGCAACACCCACGAATCCTCGAACGGCTACAAGACCCGGCACTTCGACCGCATCGTCGACGAAGTCCAGGGCTTCTTCGAGATTCATCGTGCGCTGGGCACCCACCCGGGCGGTATCCACGTCGAGATCACCGGTGAGAACGTCACCGAGTGTCTGGGTGGCGCGCAAGACATTTCGGACACGGATTTGGCCGGCCGCTACGAGACGGCGTGTGACCCGCGGCTGAATACTCAGCAGTCGCTGGAGTTGGCGTTCTTGGTCGCGGAGATGTTGCGCGACTAGCTGCGGACGACGGAAAGCCGCTCCCGCGGCGGGGCCACCGCAGGCGTGGCTGTCCGGTTGGGCGACCGCGTGAACAGGGCCCTCAGGTTGGCCAGCACGATGCGCGGTATCAGGGCGGGATCTTGCAGCCGTGCTGGTGGGTCAATGAAGTTGGTGGCCCGCAAAAAGCGCTCGGTCAGGACGACGTCGTGGGCCGACGCGTTCAGTGCTGCCCTGGCAGTCCAGTCCTGCAGCCGTTCCCGCATGGAACGCCGGTCGCGGGTCGGGGAAGTGACCCGCGTCCTGGCCTGATTGCCGGCCCACGTCGCGCCGATATACCGAGCTGCTGCGCCGAAAAAGCGTTGTGCCAGTGGGGCATCGCCCGAGCGCAGACAGTCGCGCAGGGTCATGGCTTCCAGCGCGGCGATCGTCATGCCTTGACCGTAGGTGGGGTCGAGGCTGCACAATGCGTCCCCGATCACCAGCAGGCCTGACGGGAATCTGGGCATTAGGTCATAGCGTCTCCAGACGGCAGCGGTGTGGCGATATGTGACGGCTTCACCGAGGGGCTGGGCATGGCGCAGCCCCTCGGTGATCGCCGGGGGAAGAGACTGTTCGGCCAGCGCGAGGATGGCTGCGAAATCGGTTGGCGGGTCGCCGGCGTCGCTGGGATAGCCGATGGCCAGCATCCACGTGTCGTGCTCACACGCGAGCAACAGGCCGCCGGGTTTGCCGCCGTGGGGGGTGAAGAACGCCAGCCGCTGGGCGATGGATCCCTTGGGGATGCTCAACTGTTGACTCGAGTAGCCCAGCATCGCTACCGCCCGGCTTTCGACGGGGCGTCCGTACCCGATGCTTTCCAAAAATGCCGGGGTGCGCGCCGTCCGGCCCATGGCGTCCACCACCAGATCGGCGTCTAGCGTCGTGACTAACCCGTTGTAGCGCCGGATGATTCGTACGCCGGTCACGGCATCTCCGACGGCAATGGGTTCGACCACGTCGTGCCCGTCGAGGAATGTCACGTTGGGCAGGGCCTTGACGCGCCGGCGCAGGTGATACTCCACAAACGGCCGGCTCGCCATATAGAGCGCCAACGGCGCCGGGTCGGCCAACTTGCCCGAGCGTTTCAGCTCGTAGCGCCCGATGCGCCCGTAGAAGTTCGACAACTCCCCGTCGTCGACGACGACCGCGCCGGCTGCGGCCAGCTCGTCAAGTAGTCCTGGAAACAGTTCAGCCAATACCTGCAGGCCGCGGCTTAAGAAGTTGTGCACATGGCGCCCCTGCGGGATGCCCCTGCGGTGACATGGATAGTCGGGCAACCTGTCGCGCTCCACCACACTGACCGAGTCGTAGAACTCCGAAAGTACCCGCGCTGCAAGCAAACCAGCCATTCCGCTGCCCAGCACGACTGCACGGTCTCGATGCATCTCCGACGCCATAACACAGCACGCTACACCAAAAATAAGAAAACTAAGAGAACTTTAAGGTCACATTAAGATCCGAGTCGCGAGTGGGGGCCGGCCATCCTCGGGCCCCAGACGCTGCCGTGCGCCTTCGGGTAGGGGTTACAGCAGGCCGGTGAGATTGCTTCCGATGGTCCATGCCGCGGTCGCCACCATCCCGGTGATCGCCAGCACGATGGCCACCCAGATCAGCACCATGCGTCGGGCGTGTTGACCTGCCAGAACGAATTCGCTGATCGAAATGCCGGCGAATTGCCCCGCGACCGGCTCGTATTCGTACTGGTCACCGGGCTCGGACTCCGGGTCGTCCGGGCGTCGGTCCGGCCAGTCCGCCGGCGAACGGGTCAGCTGGCGGGTCCGGTGATGAACCGGAGCCTGGACGGGCGGCTGCTGCGTGGGCGGTTGCTGCGGCGATCGCGGTGCGGGGGGGCGTGGCTCGCTCATCCGACTGTGGTGCACTGCTGCAGAACGGTGTTGGGCGGAGTTGCGTGGCGCCGGCACCTGGAAGTCCGGCAGTTCCAGGTCTTCGGCGATCGCGTCCAAGTCGGCGGCCATCTCAATCGCGTCGGCGTACCGGTCGCCGGGATCCCGGGCGGTCGCGCACGCCACGAAATCATCGAATTGCGCTGGCACGCCCTCGATCACGGTGCTGGGGCGTGGCACATCGGCATCGAGCCGTTGGTAGGCGATCGTCAACTGGCTGTCGCCGGTGAAAGGTGTGCGCCCAGTGAACAACTCGTAGGTGAGGATCCCCAGGGAGTAGACGTCGCTGCGCGGACCCGCGTTTCCATCGCGAACCTGCTCGGGGGACAGGTACGCCGCGGTGCCCAAAATGACACTGGCTGAGGTGATTCCGGCTGCCGCCACGGCGCGCACCAATCCGAAATCGGCGATCTTGACCTCGCCGTCGTCGGAGATGAGCACGTTTTCGGGCTTGACGTCGCGATGCACCAGGCCGGCCCGGTGCGCGGCGGCCAGCCCGCCCAATACCGGGCGAAGCACCGACGCGACGGCATGCGGCGGCATCGGACCGCGCTCGGTCAGCAGCTCGCGCAGGGTGCCGCCCTCGATGAGCTCCATCACCAGGAACGGATGCCGCGCGTCCAGGCCCTGGTCGTAGACGGCGACCAGCCCCGGATTCTTCAGCCGGGCGACGGTGCGCGCCTCGAGCTGGAACCGGGTGAGGAATTGGTCGTCGCCGGCGTACCGCGAATCCATCACCTTCAGCGCGACCGGGCGATCCAATCGCACATCCAGGCCGCGGTACACCGTCGAGGTGCCGCCGCTGGCGATCTTGGATTGGACCAGGTAGCGACCATCCAGCAAGGTGCTGTCCAACGGGTCGCCCGTCTCGGCTCTGGCCACGGGGCCAATCGTAGGTGCGGCGCCTTCATTGCGGCCCGAACATCGGTTTAACGCTGACTCCACCACGCCCCGGGGACTACAATCGTCGGGTGGGCAGTATCCCGGCCGGCGACGACGTTTTAGACCCTGATGAGCCAACACTTGACCTGCCTCGGGTCGCCGAGTTACTCGGCGTGCCGGTGAGCAAAGTGCAGCAGCAGCTGCGCGAAGGCCACTTGGTGGCGGTGCGGCGTGCCGGAGGCGTGGCGATACCGCAAGCGTTTTTCACCGATGCCGGTGAGGTGGTCAAACACCTGCCCGGGCTGTTGACGATCCTGCACGACGGCGGCTACCACGAAACCGAAATCGTGCGCTGGTTGTTCACGCCCGACCCGTCGCTGACGGTCAGGCGCGACGGCATCCGCGACTCTCTTAGCAATGCGCGTCCGGTCGATGCGTTGCATGCCCACCAGGCCCGAGAAGTGGTGCGCCGGGCACAAGCCATGGGCTACTGAACCGCTAGTCAGGCTGCGACGGGCTCTTCGGCCTCTTCGACGCGTGCCGACGGCATTTGGGACAGCGTGTACCAGGCGGCCACCGCGACCCCGGTGGCCAGCGAAAAGTGCAGCCAGGAATACATGCCGTGTGATCCGTCGGGACTGAAGATCACCATCACCCAGGTCGAGAGCCCGGCGATGATTGCGACCGCCCGTCGTGACTGGGCCAGCGGGGCCGCCACCGCCAGCGGCCAGGAGTAGTACCAGGGCAGGGCGGCGGGCACGAACAGCACCACGACCACCATCGACCACGCCAAGCCGGTCATTGCGCTGCGGTCGTCGCGCCGGGACCGCCACCACAACAGCGGCAACATCACCACGATGATCGCGATTCCGATGTAGCGGGTGATTCGCAGTGTGGCATAGAAGTTGACCGGGAAAAACGGGCTGCCCAGGGCGTGAATCACATTCGCCGTCGCGGTCGGCACGCTCAGCGCGTTGATGATCTTCACCGATCCGGCCAGCGCGGTCAGCCAACCCAGGCCGACACCAGCGACCGCGGTCAATATCGCGAACACCACCGTGAAGATCAGCAGTGACATGGCGGTGGCCGCCACGAACGCGCGAGCAGGCCGGTATCCCCGTTGCTCGCGCAGGTGACGCATCCACACCCAGACCAGAAAAGGCAACGCGATCCCGGCAGTGGCTTTGACCGCGATCCCGACGGTGACCAGGGCGATGCCCGAGACATTGCGGCCTTGCAAGGTCAGGGCGATGCCGGCGGCCATCAGGCCCACCATCAGCATTTCGTTGTGCACGCCGCCCATCAGGTGGATGAGCACCAGTGGGTTGAGCACACAGATCCACATCGCGATCGGTCCGCTGCTGCCCAGATGGTGGGCCAATCGGGGAGTGGCCCAGATCAGCAGCGCCAGCCCGGGCAGCATGCATAAACGCAACAGCATGGTCCCGACGATCACATGATTTCCGACGACGATGGTGACCAGTTTGGCGACCATGATGAACACCGGGCCATACGGGGCGGTGGTGATAGTCCAAATGGGACTTACATTGTCCAGCAACGTATTCGGATTGGCGACCGGGCCGACGGCATACGGGTCGAAGCCGTCGCGCAGCAGCGCGCCCTGCGCCAGATACGAGTAGGTGTCGCGGCTGAACACGGGCACCGACAGCAGCAGTGGCGCCAGCCAGAAGCCGGTAGTGGCCCGCATCATGAACTCGGTGGTTTCGCCGGCCAGCGTCCGTCGGCCCAGTAGCAGCCAGGCGATCAGCATCAAGCCAACACCCGCCCACAACACAATCGACGACAGCACCAGTCCGTGGCCGAAACGCAGCCAGGACATGTGCAGCGACTCCAGCAGCGGGTCGTGTGGCTTGGTGCTACCCGCGCCCAGGCCGCCCACGGTGATCAGCACCGAACCCAAAAAGCCCAGCTTCGCCGGCCGGGCCTGCGGGGTCGCTGCGAACGCGGAGATTTCTGAAAAGCGTTGGCTGACAGATCTTTTCGTCTGAACAGCGCTCGTCGTCGGGCTAGGGGTTCCAGTGGTCATCGGCTCAGGCGGACCGGTTCGTGGCCTGCCGGGCCAGATCGGAGAGCCCCGATTTGGCGGCCGGGTTGATGGGAGCGGCCGCCAGCGTGTCCAGCGCCCGTCGGGTCAGGGTGGCGATGCGGTCCTCGGCCGCCGCTAGAGCGCCCACCGACTCGATGACGTCGCGCAGTTCGGCCACTTGCGTGTCGGTGAGTTGAGCGCCGATCGAGCTTCGCAATAGGTTGGCGGCCGGGGGATCTGACGTGTCCGCCAACTGCACTGCCTCGGCGATCAGCACGGTGCGCTTGCCCGACCGCAAATCGTCACCGGACGGCTTTCCCGTCACCGCCGGATCGCCGAACACCCCCAGCACGTCGTCGCGTAGCTGGAAGGCGATGCCGAGGTCGGTCCCGAATTGCTGGAAGAGGTCCTGGACGTCGGGCCGGTCAGCGGCGGCGGCCGCACCCAACTGCAGCGGCCGCGACACGGTGTAACGGGCGGTCTTGTAGATGTCGACGTTCATCGCTGAGGCGATCGACTCGGCTGCGCTGGCCTCGGCGACGATGTCGAGGTACTGCCCGCCGAGCACCTCGGTCCGGATATCGCCCCATACCCGCCGGACGCGCCGCTGCGCCTCGGGCGATAAATCCACCCCAAAGACGATGTCGTCGGCCCAGGTCAGTGCCAGGTCGCCGAGCAGGATGGCGGCCGAAATCCCGAACCGATCGGCCGAACCCCGCCAATCGCGGTCGCGGTGCAGCGCCGCGAAGCGGATGTGCGCCGTCGGGCGGCCGCGGCGGGTGGAGGAGTCGTCGATCACATCGTCGTGCACCAGCGCGCTGGCATGCAGCAGCTCCAGCGCCGAAAACAACAGCAGCACATTTGGATCTGGTTGCTCGGTTGCCACCGCGCGCCAGCCCCAATAGGCGAAGGCGGGGCGCAGCCGTTTGCCCCCGTTGAGCACGAAATCTTCCAGCGCGGCGATCAGCAGGACGTAGTCCTCACCGATATGGGCGGTCTGGGTGCGCCGGTCGTGCAAGTACTGCCGAAGTTGCTCGGTGATGGCGCCGGTCAATTCGACGGTGGCCGCTGCTTCGACGCTCAGCGCCGCGCCCCCTTCTGCTCGCCGTGACTTGGTGCTCTCTAGGCCCGACCAGTGTATTCGGAGTTGCTTCGACTGCCTCACTATCCCGCCCCTATGCTGGCGGGGGTCTGGGGTTCGCGCCATTGCGCGGTCCGGGCAGTAGCTATCTGACGAGAGGAATGGCGTGGCCCTCAACACGATCGCGCTCGAGCTGGTGCCGCCGAACACGCAGGACGGTAAGGCGCGGGCACACGAAGACGCGGCGAAACTGGTGCGCTACTCCGCTGAATCGGGCCTCGACGGCCAGATCCGCCACGTGATGATTCCCGGCATCATCGCCGAGGACGACGACCGTCCCGTTCCGATGACTTCCAAGTTGGACGTGCTCGACTTCTGGTCGATGGTCAAGCCGGAGCTGACCGGGATCAATGGCCTGTGCACGCAGGTCACCGCCTTTATGGGCGAAGCATCACTGCGCCGCCGGCTCACCGATCTGACCGACGCCGGAATGGAGGGTGTGGTTTTCGTCGGCGTGCCGCGCACGATGAACGACGGCGAGGGCTCCGGCATCGCACCCACCGATGCGTTGTCGATCTATCGCGACCTGGTGCCCAATCGCGGGGTGATCCTGATCCCTACCCGCGAGGGCGAACAGGGCCGGCTCAATTTCAAATGCGACCAGGGCGCGACGTACGCGATGACTCAGTTGCTGTATTCGGACGCGATTGTCGGCTTTTTGACCGAGTTCGCTAAGACCACCGATCATCGGCCCGAAATCCTGCTGTCGTTCGGCTTCGTTCCGAAGGTTGAGAGCCGCGTCGGCCTGATCAAGTGGCTCATCCAGGACCCCGGCAACGCCGCCGTGGCCGATGAGCAAGCGTTCGTCAAACAGTTGGCCGAGGGTGAACCGGCCCAGAAACGCCAACTGATGCTGGACCTCTATAAGCGGGTGGTAGACGGTGTCGCCGAGCTCGGCTTCCCGTTGAGCATCCATTTGGAGGCGACGTATGGGCTGTCCGGCCCGGCGTTTCAGACGTTCGCGGAGATGATCTCCTACTGGTCGCCTGCCCAGCTGGTCTAACTGGGCGGTTGATCGCGCGGCGCGGTGAGCCGCTCGGAGCGGTCCCGGCTGAGCCAGGCCAGCAGCGCCACCACGGCGGCGGCCGCGATGGACGCGATACCCAACCAGACGCCCGCCCCGGTGAAAGAACGCGTATTCGGGTCGGTGTAGCGGGCCTGGGCCGTCATCGTGCTGACCACGCCCGGTTTGAGCTTCCACGACACCGCGTCGGACTCGACCCGGTCGCCGTTGGTCGAGGTCACGACACCGGGGAAGGCAACGGTCAGTTCGACGTCCGCGTCGGGATCGGTCAGTGCGGTGAGGTCCGCCCGGCCTTCCAGGAGCACCAGGTTGCCGTTGCGCCGCAGCGTGATGTTCACCCCGGCGGCGTTGGAGTTCATATTGGCCAGTTGCGGCAACTCGGCGAAGGTTAGATCGGAGAACACCGCCTGCGATCCGACATAGCCGTCGCTGTCGTAATTCGATACCGCCACCTTCTGGCTGAACGGCAGATTGTTGTTGTCGAGCTGCGGGCCGGTGTCCTTGGGGGTTTTCGGCTTCGCCGCGGCGATGATGTCCCCGGACACCAGGTCATCGGGGGAGATGGTGAGCGAGGCTCTGGCCCGCAGGCATCCGGTGGCCATGGGCACCACCAGCAGCAGCATCGCGATGGCCAGCGCACGGCGCCGCCGGGCGGATCGTTTTAGCGGGTATGAGCTGGCACGCACCAGGTCATCGTGCCAGATCCGGTGGGCCACTTCGGCGAGTCGTCCGATATGAGCCAGCTGCGGGCAGCGGCCCGAGGCCGCTTAAAGGGGGAGCGGCCGGCCCAGGATCGCGAATGCCCGTGGGTCACCGGCGAAGTGGTAGCGCCGAATGATGTCGGTGAAGCCCAGCCGCCGGTACAGCCGCCACGCGCGGTTGGGCTCGCCGTTGGTCTCCGGCGTGGAGAGCAGGACGTTGCTCTCGTCGCGATTGACAAGCAGCCGGCGGGCCAACGCCTCGCCGAGGCCGCGGCCCTGGGCGCGGGGGTGAATGTGCAACTCGGTCAACTCGAAATAGCTGTTCATCAGCCGGGCGATGTCGTCGGCCGGCAAGCCGCCGCGTTGCAACCCCAACACCACCTGCTGCTGCCACCACTGACCGGGTGCCCCGGGGTAGCCGTAGGCGACGCCGAGCAGCGGTGCGTCGCTCAATTCGGCCGGCGACGGCGGTTCAAGGCCCTCGGTGACCTCGGCTGCCTCGGCTTCTACGACGGCCGCGGCCTGCCACCCGCGCCGCCGGATGTGCTCGAGCCACATGGCTGCCCGTTGGTTCTCGGTGCCGCGCGGATATCGCATCGCGTCGACGTAAACACCCAGGGCGTCGCTGAGACGTCGCTCCATCTCGTCCGGTGGGAAATCGATGAGGAAGATCGCCAACTCGCGGTGTCCTCCTCATCCAGGTGATCCGGCTCCGGGGCGCCTGCATCGTGCCCGTACACCGCCATTATCGGACCCGGTGGCGCCCGCAAGACGGGCGGTGGCGGCAACGTGCGCACAACTGTGCATGTTTCGGCAAGCAGGTTGTAACGCACAGCTGTTGGCCGACGACATTAGTGTCTGGATGCTGTGGGCATAGAATCGGTGCCGAACCAGTGGTACGGCGCAGATTGACCTCGTATCATCTGAGTTAGTTGCCCCTACAATGGGGTTCCGCGTGCTATCGATAGTTACGTGTCAAATAGTCGGCAAGGAGGGACGAATGCCACTCTCCGATCATGAGCAGCGGATGCTCGATCAGATCGAGAGCGCTCTCTACGCCGAGGACCCCAAGTTCGCCTCAAGCGTCCGAGGCGGAGGGTTCCGCGCACCGACCGCGCGCCGGCGCCTGCAGGGCGCTGCGTTGTTCGTCATCGGACTCGCCATGTTGGTTTCCGGCGTGGCTTTCAAGGCCACGATGATCGGCAGCTTCCCGGTTCTCAGCGTCATCGGCTTCATCGTCATGTTCGGTGGAGTGGTGTATGCCATCACCGGCCCGCGCAGATCACTCCGGATCGCTCCGGATCACTCCGGATCGGCGCCGGGCACACCCCGCCGACGGAACAAAGCTGGCGGGGGTTCGTTCACCAGTCGCATGGAGGATCGGTTCCGCCGCCGGTTCGAGGAGTAGCGCCGGACCGCCTGACACGGGCATCAACGGGGTAGCCGACACGGCTGCCCCTTTCTTTTGTGCCCGAGTGTGCTCGAGGCCGGTTCGTGCCGCAATCGAGCCCGAATTGAGCCCCACTTGGCCCCACCCCGGCTCCCCACTTGGCCCCACATGTCCAGTTTTGCCGTTTGAAATGCGCTTTCTCATGGTCGCGCCTAGGTCCCCAGAAGCCCCCGCGTGACCCCTACGCGGCTGGCGGTGGCAAATGCTCAGCAAAACACTCCGGTGACACTCAATTTATGGGGAAAAGTGGGGGGTTGTGGGGTATGGTGGCTGAAGCGTTGAGGTGAGACGAGAACCCGGTCTCGGTAGGAGGTGAGCTGGTGTTTCTCGGCACCTACACGCCCAAACTCGACGACAAGGGGCGGCTCACGTTGCCCGCCAAGTTCCGCGACGCACTGGCAGGGGGGTTGATGGTCACCAAGAGCCAAGATCACAGCCTGGCCGTCTACCCGCGAACGGAATTCGAGCAGCTCGCGCGGCGTGCGAGCAAGACCTCGCGGAGCAATCCGGAAGCAAGAGCGTTCCTGCGCAATCTCGCCGCCGGCACCGACGAACAGCACCCCGACGCGCAGGGCCGCATCACCCTGTCGGTCGACCACCGCCGCTACGCCAACCTCTCCAAGGACTGCGTAGTGATCGGGGCCGTCGATTACCTCGAGATCTGGGATGCGCAGGCCTGGAACGAATACCAGCAAACCCATGAAGAGAACTTCTCCGCGGCCAGCGATGAAGCACTCGGCGACGTTATCTGAGGCGCATGCCCGTGCATCGTGGCCTCTGCCCGAACCGACCCTGGCGTACTTCCCCAACGCCAGGTTCGTAACTTCGGACAGGGACCTCGGTGCACTGGCGGCCCGTCGGGTCGACTGGGCTGCGATGGCATCCCCCCAGACGCGGGAAGGTGTTGCAGTGGCAGGAAGTCCAGATGATTTCGGCCATGTGCCGGTCCTGCTGCAACGCTGCGTTGAACTGCTCACCCCGGCACTGACCCGCCGCCACCCCGATGGATCCGAGGCCGTCCTCGTCGACGCCACACTGGGTGCGGGCGGCCATGCGGAGCGATTCTTGACCGAGCTGCCCGGTCTACGGCTGATCGGGCTGGACCGCGATCCCAGCGCCCTGGACATCGCCCGGGCTCGGCTAGCACGATTTGCCGACCGAATCACGCTGGTGCACACGCGGTATGACGGCATCGAAGACGCCCTAGCCGAATCCGGTTACAGCGCAATCGAATCGATCGACGCAGTGCTATTCGACCTCGGCGTCTCGTCCATGCAGCTCGACCGGGCAGAGCGGGGCTTCGCCTACTCCAAGGACGCGCCGTTGGACATGCGGATGGATCCGGAGTCATCGCTGACCGCGGCCGACATCCTCAACACCTACGACGAGGCGGCAATCGCGACCATCCTGCACCGCTTCGGCGAGGAGCGGTTCGCGCGTCGCATCGCGACGCATATCGTGCGCCAGCGCGCTCGCGCCCCGTTCACCTCGACCTCCGAGTTGGTGGAGCTGCTGTACCAAGCGATTCCGGCGCCGGCCCGGCGCACCGGCGGGCATCCGGCCAAACGCACGTTTCAGGCGCTGCGCATCGCGGTCAACGACGAGCTGGATTCGCTGCGCAGCGCGGTTCCGGCCGCGTTGGACGCGCTTACGGTCGCCGGGCGCATGGTGGTGCTGGCCTATCAATCGCTGGAAGACCGCATCGTCAAACGGGTGTTCGCCGAGGCGGTCGCGTCACGCACACCGGTCGACCTCCCGGTCGAGCTGCCGGGGCGCGGGCCGCGGTTCCGGTCGTTGACGCGCGGGGCCGAACGCGCGGATGCCGCTGAGATCGAACGCAATCCGCGCAGCAGCGCGGTGCGATTGCGAGCCGTGCAACGGGTGGAACACGACGAACCGCAGCGCCAGGGGATCGGGAAGGGCTTCGCATGAAAACCAAGCGCGAGACGCCGAAACGCAAGGGCGGCAGTGATCGTCGGCGCGAGCGTGACGGTTCTGCCCGTAAGAGCGGGCGCGCCACGACCGAGTCGGTGTCGCGGACCAGCAGGCCCGCAAAGGCATCGGCGTCCAGCCGCGAGGCACGGGCGCACAATTCCGGACCGCAGACCAGTCCGAACGCCCGGCCGGTCGAACGGTCGAGCCGGCCTAAAAGCACCAGGCAGGCCAAGGCGCGAGCCAAGGCGCGGAAAGCCAAGGCGCCCAGAGTTGTTCGCCCTCGTCTGACCGAGCGTTTGGCGATCCGGCTGGCATCAATCGACCTGCGGCCCCGCACGCTGATCAGCAAAGTCCCGTTCGTCGTGCTGATCATCGGTGCGCTCGGGCTCGGGCTCGGCCTGACCCTGTGGCTATCCACCGACTCCGCCGAACGCTCGTACCGGTTGAGCCACGTGCGCGAGAAGGACCGGATGCTGCAGCAGCAGAAAGAGTCGCTGGAACGCGAGGTCCGCGAGGCGGAGGCCGCGCCTGCCCTGGCCGAGGCGGCGCGCAAACAGGGCATGATCCCCACCAGGGACACCGCCCATCTGATCCAAGACCCGGCCGGTAACTGGGTGGTGGTCGGGACGCCCAAGCCGGCAGACGGTGTTCCGCCCCCGCCGCTAAACGCCAAGATTCCCGACGCTGTTGCGCCGCCGCCCCCGAACCCGGCGGCGCTGCCACCGGAAGTCCCGGTTCGCATGCAACCTGTTCCCGCGGCTCCGCTGGCACCCGCGAGGTCTGGGCCGGAGGCGCTGCTGCGCGCTCCGGACGGTTCGATGACGGTGGGCGGCCAGCACCTGGCGCCGGTGGCTCCGCAGTTGCCGCCGTTGCCGGGTATGCCCGGCGGACCGGCCTTCGGACCACCCCCGGGTGTGCTGCCGCTGCCGGGGTTGCCCGCTCCCGCGGCCCCCGCCGTTGCCCCGGGGCCCGCCGAAGTCCCGATTCCGATAGGCGGAATGCCCATCCCGCCGTTGGCCGCCCCATTGCCGCCCGAAGTGCCGATTCCGGTGCAACGGGGACCGGCACCTGTTGCGCCCCTGATTGGCGGACCGATCATCCCCGGGGCCTCGGTGCTACCGCCGGCGGCACCGGGGTTCACGCCCAATAGTGGCCAACCGGCCGTGCCGCCCGCCGCTGCGACGCCGGGCGCAGCCCGGTGAGTCGCGGCGAATCACGGCGGACCCGCGGATCGCAGTCGGCCCGACCTTCGCGTGGCCCCGGTAAATCGCCGGTAGCCAAGCAGATTCGGCAATCCAAGCAAACCCGGAAGTCGGAAAAGGTCAAGGAAGCCAGCAAATCCGAGGCGGCCGTACGGTCAGATGCCGGGGCCGGTCACTCGGCGCGGGAGCGTCGGACCCGCCAGGTCTTGGAAGCGGGTACCCGCGGTGCGTCGTTCGCATTTCGGCATCGTGCCGGCAACGCGGTCATCTTGGTGCTGACGCTGGTGGCCGGCGTGCAGCTGTTCATGCTGCAGGTGACGGACGCCCCGGCGCTGCGGGCGCAGGCCGCCGGGCAGCTCAAGGTCACCGACATCGAAAAAGCTGTCCGCGGCGGCATTGTCGACCGCAATAACGCCCAACTCGCATTCACCATCGAGTCGCGCGCATTGACGTTCCAGCCCAAGCGAATTCGTGACCAATTGGAGGAGGCCAAACGGAAGAACCCGGCCGCCCCCGATCCGCAGGGCCGGTTGCAGGACATCGCCAAGGATGTTGCGACCCGGCTGGGTAACAAGCCGGACTTCTCGACCGTGCTGAAGAAGCTGCAAAGCAACGACAACTTCGTTTATCTGGCGCGCGCCGTGGATCCCGCTGTGGCCAGCGCGATCTCGGACAAGTTCCCCGAAGTGGGTTCGGAGCGCCAGGATCTGCGCCAGTATCCGGGCGGTTCGCTGGCCGCCAACATCGTCGGCGGCATCGACTGGGACGGCCACGGGCTGCTGGGACTCGAGGACAGCCTGGACTCGGTGCTCTCGGGAACCGACGGCGCGGTGACCTATGACCGCGGTTCTGACGGCGTGGTCATCCCGGGTAGCTCTCGCAACCGGCATAAAGCGGTCAACGGTTCGACGGTCCAGCTCACCATCGACGACGACATCCAGTTCTTCGTCCAGCAGCAGGTCCAGCAGGCGAAGAATGTGTCTGGGGCGCATGATGTTTCGGCCGTCGTCCTGGATGCCAAGACCGGCGACGTGCTGGCCATGGCCAACGACAACACCTTCGACCCGTCCCAGGACATCGGGCGTCAGGGCGACCGGCAACTAGGCAACCTGTCGGTGTCGTCGCCCTACGAGCCGGGCTCGGTGAACAAGATCATCACCGCCTCATCGGTCATCGAATACGGCCTGTCCAACCCCGACGAGGTGTTGCAGGTGCCGGGCTCGATCCAGATGGGCGGCGTCAGCATCCACGACGCCTGGGACCACGGTGTGATGCCGTATACCACCACGGGCATCTTCGGGAAATCATCCAACGTCGGCACCCTGATGCTGGCGCAGCGCGTCGGCCCGGAACGCTTCTACGACATGGTTCGTAAGTTCGGGCTGGGTCAGCGCACCAACGTCGGGTTGCCTGGCGAAAGCGCCGGGCTGGTCCCGCCCATCGACCAATGGTCGGGTAGCACCTTCTCGAACTTGCCGATCGGCCAAGGCCTTTCGATGACCCTGCTGCAGATGACCGACATGTACCAGACCATCGCCAACGACGGCCTGCGGATCCCGCCGCGGATCATCAAGGCCACCATTGCGGCTGACGGCACCCGGACCGAGGAACCCCGTCCAGACGGGGTGCGGGTGGTGTCCCCACAGACCGCACAGACCGTGCGCGGCATGTTGCGCGCTGTCGTGCAACACGATCCGATGGGCTACCAGCAGGGCACCGGCCCGTCGGCGGCGGTTCCGGGCTATCAGATAGCCGGCAAGACGGGTACCGCCCAGCAGATCAACCCCGGTTGTGGCTGCTACTTCGACAACGTCTACTGGATCACCTTCGCCGGAATGGCCACCGTCGACAATCCGCGCTACGTGATCGGCATCATGATGGACAATCCGGAGCGCAACGCCGACGGCACCCCGGGACACTCGGCGGCCCCGCTGTTCCACAACATCGCCGGCTGGCTGATGCAGCGTGAGAACGTCCCGCTGTCACCGGATCCGGGCCCGCTGCTGACCCTGCAAGCCACCTGAACGGACCAAAATCCGCGCCAGCAGCGCGGATTCGCGGGCGTGCTACCGTCGTACTCGATAGCGTCTAGGGTTCCGGCGTGCGAGCGTGACTGGTCCGAGCGACGCCACCGCGTCTTTGGATGAGGTGCGGTCATCTGAACGGACAAAAGCCTGGAGGATCTCCGGCGGCGCGCCGCGCGCCGTCGAGAAGGTCCGCGCATGTTCGCTCTTATCGTTCTGTTTCTCGTTGCTTTGGGTGCCGGTGCGCTCGGCGGCCTGGTCGGCACCGGATCGTCGTTGGTGCTGCTGCCGATCCTGGTGACGATGTACGGCCCCCGAATTGCGGTGCCCATCATGGGGATTGCGGCGGTGCTGGCCAACGTCGGCCGGGTGGCGGCCTGGTGGCGACAGATTTGTTGGCGGCCGGTGCTTGCCTACGCCGTGTCAGGCACGCCGGCGGCGGTGATCGGCGCGCACACGCTGCTGACCATCTCGCAGACCCTGGTCGACGGCGTGCTCGGCGTGTTTTTCCTCGTCATGGTGCCGGTGCGCCGCATCGTGGCGGCCCGGCAGTGGCGGGTACGGCTGTGGCAGTTGACCATCGCGGGCGCTGTCGTCGGCTTCCTCACCGGCCTGATTCTGTCGACCGGACCGCTTAGCGTTCCGGCGTTCACCGGCTACGGGCTAAGCGGCGGAGCCTTCCTCGGCTCGGAAGCAGCCAGTTCGCTGGTGCTGTACACGGGCAAGATGGCTACCTTCGGCGAGTTCGGCGCGCTCACCGGCACCGTCGTGGTCCGCGGACTGGTGATCGGGACGGCCCTGATGATCGGCCCATTCCTCGCGCGCGGCATGGTGCGCCGCGTTCGCCCGCACACCTATGCGCTCTTGATCGACCTGGTGTTGCTGGCCGCCGCCGGCGGCATGTTCGTCGCGGTGTGGACCCAGTAACGGGCGTCGGCTGTGCGGTGCCGGATTCGAGTGTGCACACACTCGACCGACGGGTCACCTCGTTGGCCTGCAAGCCCGGCCCTCAGCGCGGGAGAACCGCACCGGCGGGTGCGCCTAGGTAGGGTGTCATGGCTGATCATGGCTGATCATGGCTAATGGAGGTGGTGAGGGGTGTCGGTGCCGGCTGTGCTGCGTCCCAGCGCCGTCTCGGGGGCGCGATTGCCGGCGTTGGCGGCTCAGGTGGACGCGGTACTCGCGGACACCGGTGCCTCCGGAACAGCAGGCGTCCCGGACCTGCCGATCACCGGCGTGACGCTGCGCGCCCAAGACGTGCAGCCCGGCGACCTGTTCGCGGCCCTGCCCGGCACGACCACCCACGGCGCCCGCTTTGCCGGCGACGCGGTCGAGCACGGAGCCGTCGCGGTGCTCACCGATGCCGCCGGGGTCGAGGAGATGGGGCCGCTGTCCGGCACCGTGCCGACGCTGGTGCGCCCGGACCCACGCAGCGTGCTCGGCGGACTGGCCGCCACGGTGTACGCGGACCCGTCCGACCGGCTGGCGGTGCTGGGAATCACCGGGACGTCCGGCAAGACGACGACGACGTATCTGGTCGAGTCCGGACTGCGCGCCGCAGGGCGGGTCGCCGGGCTGATCGGAACCATCGGCATCCGCGTCGACGGTGCCGATATCCCCAGCTCCCTGACCACTCCGGAGGCGCCCACCCTGCAGGCCATGCTGGCGGCGATGGCCGAACGCGGGGTGGACACCGTCGTCATGGAGGTGTCGAGCCACGCGCTTGCGCTCGGCCGAGTCGACGGCACTCACTTCGCGGTCGGCGGCTTCACCAACCTGTCCCGCGATCATCTGGACTTTCACCCGACCATGGCCGACTACTTCGATGCCAAGGCGCTGCTGTTCGACCCGGACTCAGCGCTGCGCGCGCATACGGCCGTGGTCTGCATCGACGACGACGCCGGGCGCGCGATGGCGGCCCGGGCCGGTGACGCGATCACCGTCAGCGCCGAGGGCCAGCTCGCCGATTGGCGCGCGGTGGATGTGGCGCCGCTAGGCGCCGGGGGACAGGAGTTCACCGCCGTCGGGCCTGACGGGGCCGCGCACCGGGTTGGTATCCGGCTGCCGGGCCGCTACAACGTCGCTAATTGCCTTGTCGCCCTTGCGATTCTGGACGCAGCCGGAGTTCCGGTGGAGCAGGCAACGCGGGGACTGCTGCAAACCCGGGTTCCCGGGCGACTCGAAGAAATCGACTGCGGTCAGGATTTCCTTGCCCTGGTCGACTACGCGCACAAGCCGGGCGCGTTGCGGGCGGTGCTGACCACCCTGCTGCAGCCGGG
>Ga0208987_1000024_pt1 | contig 39036 bp, 36 predicted proteins | sample MedBloCARef_O2_FD_187845 | JGI IMG/M metagenome (GOLD analysis project Ga0208987, IMG submission 187845) | Forest soil microbial communities from El Dorado National Forest, California, USA - Mediterranean Blodgett CA Ref_O2 (SPAdes) (version 2) | ecosystem: Environmental > Terrestrial > Soil >... | reverse complement strand
CGTTCACCCGCCGGTGGCCTCGAAGGCAGCGTTGGTCATCGTTGCCCTCAGGCGAGGTGGGCGCCGTTCTCGGCCAGTGCCGCATCGAGCAGATCGCCTATGCGATACCGCTGCCACGCGTGCAGCAAGTTCGACAGCATCTGCAACGGCGCCCGCACACTTTCGTCGTCCCGGATGCGCGGGTCCTTGCGGCTGCTGGGCGTCGTTTCATATCGCTTGCGTATCAACGCCGGTACATCCAGCAGCCAGGCAACCCCCATCGCGGCCGCGTAGAGCAGGGTGTGCCGCCGCAGACGAGCCGGATCGAGCTTCGGGCCTCCGCAGCTACGGACTTCGGCGGCGAATAGTTCCAGCAGCTCGTCCAGATGCATGTTCCACAAGTCGGTTTCGGCGCCGGACATGGCTCCCCAGATGGCCATTCCCACATTCATCTGACTGACGCATCCCCAGTCCAGCAATCCGCAGCGCAAACTATCGTCGGTGTCTCGCCAAAACCAGGCGTTGTCGATGTTGGCGTTCCAATGGCACAGCGCCACATAGTCGGTGTCGGCGGCGAGCTGGCGGGTGATCGCGGACTCGTGCTGCGCGATTCGCGGCACGTCTTCGCGGAGCCGTGCCATGAACTCTGCTGAACCGACATCTGCGGGCAGCAACCCGGTGTGCACGAATTCGGCCAGTTGGTTCAGCCGCCGTTCCAGCTTGTCGGCGGACAGCGGGGTTCGGTCTCCGACCGTTGCGGCCTGCACGTCCAGCGGAAAGTGGACGGTCTGCTCGGTCGGCAGCAGGCCGGATCGATGTGCGCCGGCCAGGCGGGCCAGCGCGGTCAGCAACGCCCGGTAGTGCTCCAACGGCTGGGGCATTTCATAGTCGAGACACTTATGGTACTGACGCTCGATACCGTTGGTGCCGAACTGAATTCGTTCAGTGATGAGCAGCCCGGTGCCGGACGGGCGGTGGTAGTCGCCGAACAATACAGCAGGTACGGCGATGGGAAATCCGGGAGTGCGTGACAGCGCGGCGAACCGCACCTCCGGCTCCATCTGTGTCTTTCCGCGATCGCGGATCGGGTTGTCGAGATCGCGAGAAAACTTGACGAACAGGTCGGTGTGCAGATCGGGCTGGGGCCGGGTGTATTCGACCGACAACGCGACCTTGCGTCCCGTGCTGCCGCCGGCGACGTCGCAGAAATCGGCTATGAGTGTGACGGCATTGTCGTAGGCGAGTACACCCGAAGCCCGGAATGCGTTGGTGAGGAACTGCGTTCCCCCGCTGCGCAGTGCCGCCGGGTCGGCGGGAATCGCTACACCGAACTGGTCACCGGTGACCCAGTGATCGTCGGTGGGCATGGTGGGTCACCAGGTCTGTTCGGCCGCGCGCACCAGCATGTGGTTGACCGCCACCCGGCGATCGCGAGTCACCATGAACAGCACCGCATCGGCGATATCCTCGGACCGCAATTTGACCATTCCGGCGGTCTGCTGCTCAAACGCTTCTCGCGATGATTCGGCCAGGTGGGAGAAGATCTCGGTATCGACCGTTCCGGGGCCCACCACACCGACACGAACACGCTTACCCAGTACCTCTTGGCGGATGCCCTCACTAAAGGCGTTCACGCCGAATTTCGTCAGTGAATACACCGCGGTGTTGGGTCGGGCGACCCATCCGGCGGTGGAACTGATGGTGACCAGGTCGGCCACTCCGCGTGGCGAATCGGCGGCGGCCGCGATCAAGTGCGAAAGCGCGGCGCGGGTGGCGTAAAGGACACCCTGCACGTTGACGGCCACCATGGCATCCCAATCTTTCAGTGGGGCATCAACCGCGGGTGCTGACTGCATCAGGCCGGCGTTGTTGACCAGGATGTCGAGGCGTCCGAACTCGGCGACGCTGCGCTGCACGGCGGCCGCCACCTGATCGGCGTCGGTGACATCAGCAGGCACAACCAGCGCGGTGCCGCCCGCGGATTCAATTTCGGATTTCAGTTCGGCCAGCCGGTCGGCCCGGCGCGCGAGCAGGGCTACCGCGGCGCCCTGGGCGGCCAGCGCTTTTGCTGTTGCCGCACCGATACCGCTGCTGGCGCCGGTGACCAGCGCTGCGGTCTTCGCCAGTACCTGCGTCATGTCCCGCCTGTCGTCGGTGATCCGGCCACCTCTGGCGGTGCCCCGGCGCGCAATATCTCGTGTAAAACGTAGTCGGTGTGCTCGCCCAGGTCGGGGGCGCCGCGCGATATCTGCGCTGGACCACGTGTCATTCGCCACGACGGTCCCAGTATCGGGCGTTGGCCTTCGCGATGATCGCTGACGAAGCGATACAACTCACGGTCCCAAAGTCTTTGATCGCCAATGACATCCACCGAAGTAGCGCTCTTGCTAGCCGGCACGCCGGCCGCTCGCAGACGATGTGCGAGGTCGTCAGGGCGGTGTATTCGGGTGAGGTTCGACATGTCGGCATCGAGTGCTTCGGAGTTGTCGTATCGCTGGCTCATGGTGGCGTAGCGGGGATCATCGGCCAGTGCCGGGGCGTCGAGTACGTCGCACAGCCGCTGCCATTCGACGTCATTGGCCACGGCGACGGAGATCCAGGAACCGTCCGAGCAGGGATAGCAGCCATGGGGGCACATGTCCGGGTGGTTGTTGCCGTTGGGCCCGAGGTGCTTCCCGGTGAGGCTCTGTTCGAAGAGGCAGTCCCCGATCATCGAGGACAGGGTTTCTACGGCTGAGACATCGACGAATTGGCCCTCGCCGGTTTGCTCCCGATGCAGCAATGCCACCATCGCGGCGTAGGCAGCGGCCGCCCCGACCGTGGAATCCCCGTAGCGCATGCTGGCCCCTAGCGGAGGCCCACCCTGATAGCCGACCAACGAGGCCAGCCCGGCCAGCGCGGAAAAGCAGGGTGCATAACCGGTTTGATGCCCCAGCGGCCCGTCGTTGCCCCACATCTTGATCGACACCGCGATGATGTCCGATTTGATGCGGGTCAGCTGTTCATATCCCAAGCCTTGGCGTTCCATCGCGCCCGGCCGAAGATTATTGATGACGATGTCGCTGTGTGCGATCAGCTCACAAAGCGACGCCGTGCCCTCGGGTGACTTGATATCGAGGTCGACGCTGAGGATCTCCGGGTTGATGCTCAGGAAGAAGGGCGCGTGGTTGACGTCGGTACCGCCGTAAGCCCGCATCTCCTCGGGAAGCGCCGCCGTCTCGACCTTGATCACCTCGGCACCCAGCAGCGCCAGTAGCTTGCCCGCGTAGGGACCGGCCCACACTTTCGTGAGCTCGACGACGCGGACCCCTTGCAGTGGCCCACCCCGTGGTTCCCGGGGTGGTTTGAGTTGCGGCGACTTCACCACCGGCGCTGGGTGCTCGACGTTCAGCCGTTCCAGCACTGCAACGGTGTGCTGTCCGAGAGTCGGTGCGGGAGAACAGATTGCGGCGGGCGATGAGCTAAGGGCATACGGGACGGTGGGATAGGACGCCGCACCAAGCACCGGATGCCGCACATCGGTGAAGAAGCCACGGTGCTGGTACTGCGGCGACTCATGCAGGTCCGCGGCGCCGTTGACCGGAACCAACGGCACACCCATCCGTTGGGCTTGTTCTGCGGCTGCGTCTTTGGCCAAGCTGAGGACCCATTGCGCGAACCCCTGCTGGAATGTGGCGACCTTCTCTGGCGTGACCGAGAATTCCAGCCAGTCGTCGTCGAACTCGTTCAGCCACCCCGGTTCACCCATCAGCGCCTTGACGCCAAGCCAGTGCGCGCGACTGGTCATGTACAGGTAGACGAATCCGTCGGCGCACGCGAAAAACGATGCGGGACCCTGCTGGTCGTAGTCGTCGCGGGTGCCTTCGGCCGGTACCTCACCGGTGACGAATCTGCCCAGGATGCAGTCCGCGCGCGAGACGAGCACAGCTTGCTGAGAGATATCGATAAATTCACCCTGGCCGCTATGCATGCGCCCGAACAACGCCGCCGCGATGCAGAGCGCTGCATCCAGCCCCGCTTCGTAGTCGGCCAGGAATCGCCCCGGCCCCTGCAGCGGCGGCCGCCCGGGGTCGGGATGGCTGGGCGTGTGATATCCCCAGCCGCTGGCGTGGAACACGTTGATGCTCTTCGCATTTTCGAACTCCGCCGGCGCGCCAAGCCCGAACGGAGTGATCGAGCAGAACACCACATCCGGGTGCCGCTGCGCCCAGCTCGTCGCGCGGTCGTCTATGACCGCGTCCGCGGTGGCAATGAGTTCGTGCACGCGTTCGACGCTGGACGGACCGGTGACGTCAAGCTCGACCGAGTGCTTGTTCGTATTGAGATAGGCGAACAACGCACTGCCTTCGGAGCTTGGGACGTCGCGGATGACCGGGGCCATTGCCCGGGTGGGACTTCCCCACCCGGGCGTCTCGACCTTGATGACCTCGGCGCCGAAGTCGGCCAGCAGCTTTCCGCAGTACTCCCCTGCGACCGAACCCGCCAGCTCAACGACCCTGAAACCTTTCAGCGCCGACATGTGGGCTCTTCCAAGACGGTCAGGGCTTCGCGCGTCCCGAGCGGCTCAGGCGCCACTCCGGCGGGAAGTTCAAGTCGTTGTCTTTGACCACGTTGTTGAGGCCCTTGTTGAAAGTGCCCTCGGTGAGGTCGACGTCGTCCTCCTGGTCGTTCTGGATCATCGGCAGCATGCCCTCGACCATGCCGACAAGAAGGCTGCCGAAGTACTCACCCTTGTGCTGCTTATACAGTTCCAAGAACGTCTTCTGCACCGCGACCGTGTCGGTCGGACGGGACTTCGAACAGGCCATCGCGTACTTCAGGGTCTCCGCTTCCAGGTCTTCGCGGGGCACCACGCTGTTGAGGAAGCCGCAGTCGTACATCTCTTTCGCGCTGAACGGCCGTCCGGTGAAAAGCATTTCGGAGAACTTACGCAGGCCCATCGTCTCAGCCCACCACCACAGCCGCGGCCCCCAGCCCACGTAGCGGAATGCGGGGTGCCCGAACAGGGCGTCGTCGGAAGAGATCACCAGGTCGGCGTCGCCGGCCTGGTAGAAGTGCCAGCCGTAGCAGTAGCCCTTGGCCTCGATGATGCTGACCTTCCGAAGCTCTTGCAGGGGACGGTTTCCCGCGCGGGCCTTGGCGTAGAAGTCGGTGACGGTGGAGAGGTAGCGGTAGGAGCCACCGGGCGGGTACTTCACATCGTCGTCGTTGATCCCGAGCTCGTGCAACAGCGGCATGCCGGGGTTCTCGATCATGCCCCGTTGTTCGGGCAGGTCGCCGCCGCTGCCGAAATCTTGTCCCTCGCCGCGGATTACGACGACCTTGACGTCGTCGTCCACGTTGCACTTGTGGATCAGATCGGCATAGAGCTGTCGCATTCCCAGGCTGGTGGCGTTCTGCGCGTCGGGACGATCAAACGTGATGTAAGCGATTCGGTTCTTCTTGTCCTTCTCGAACCTGATGTACTGCGCGGCTTCTTCCTTCATTTTTTCGTAGTCGAAGTCAGGCATAACTTTTTCTCCACTTCATTGTGCCAAAAATTGAGTTAGTGATTATTTGAGCAAGCTGCCCGCGTCGACGGGAAGCGAAACGCCAGTGACATAACGAGATTCGTCAGAGGCGAGGAATAGGACCGCGTTGCTGATATCCGCGGGTTCCACCCAGGGCACCGGCATGGTGTGCATCATCTGGGAGATCGGGGCGAAGTCATCAGGACCGGGATTGGGCAAGTCCGGGCGAAAGAGCCGGTAGGTCTGGTCATTCATCAGCATGGTGGTGCTGACCTGGGTAGGTAGCACGGTGTTGACGCGGACCATCTGCGGGCCCAGCTCAACGGCGAAGGCGCGCATCAGGCCGATGACGCCGTGCTTGGCGGCGATGTAGTGGCCAGTGTTCGGGTAGGCCTTGTGGCCGCCAACAGAGCTGGTGAGCACGATCGATCCACCACGGCCTCCCGAAAGAATATGCGGGACACCTGCTTTCACCGTGTGCCAGACACCGCTGAGGTTGATGTCGATCATGTCCTGCCAGATGTTCTCCGCAATCTTGTGCAGCTTCCGGCCGTCGGTACCCACACCCGCATTGGCGACAATGATGTCGAGCCGGCCGAGTTGTTCCACACCGCTGTCCACCGCAGCTTTGAGTGCCTCGTAGTCGCGAACATCGACCTGCTCGGTGACGATGCGACGACCGTGGCCCTTGACCAAGTCAACGGTCTCGGCGAGGTCCTCGGGGTTCGAGTGCGGGTAGCTCAGGTTGTCGATCGGTCCGCAGATGTCGATCGCGATGATATCGGCGCCCTCCTGCGCCAACCGCACGGCGTGACTGCGGCCCTGGCCCCTGGCGGCGCCACTGATAAAGGCAACCTTGCCTTCGACCCGGCCGGTCATCAGGACACCACAGTCGGCAGCGTTTCCCATCCCCGCACCGACGACGTCGGGCTGAGCGTGGCGTTGGCCAGATCGGGTTCCCACTCCGGGAAGCGCTTGAGGATTTCCTCCAGGGCGACCCGGCCCTCCAGCCGGGCCAGCGCCGAGCCCAAGCAGAAGTGGGCGCCGACGCTGAATGTGAGGTGCGGCCGGGCGGCGCGATGGATGTTGAATTCGCCTGCATCAGGACCGAACTGCCGCTCGTCGCGGCAGGCAGCCCCGATCAGCATCATCATCACGCTGCCTTCCGGCACGGTCTGGTCATAGAGACTGACGTCGCGGGTCACATAGCGCGCCATGTGCGGCGCGGGCGGCTCGAAGCGCAGTAGCTCCTCGATCGCTTGCGGGATGAGCGAGGGATTTTCGACGAGTTCGCGCCGCTGGTCGGGGTGCTCCGCGAGAACCTTGCCCGCCCAACCAATTAGCCGCGTTGTCGTTTCGTTGCCCGCGCCGGCCACCACGTTGAGGTAGACGAGGATCTCCTGGCGAGTGAGCCGGCGGGTCGTTCCGGTCTCGTCGACGAACTCGACGTTGAGCAGCTCAGTCATGATGTCGTCGGACGGATTGTCGGCACGCCAGTCGATGTAGGCCTCGAACTGCTCGCCCACCGACAAGCCATGCTCGGCGGCACTCATCGGCTTGCCGGGCTCGGTGCGTAGTTGGGCATTTCCGCGATCGCGGATGGACTCCTGATCGGCTTCGGGAATCCCGAGCAGCATGCTGATGACCTTCATCGGCATGATCGCGCCCAGATCGCTGACGAAGTCGAACCGACCGGAGCCCACCAATGGATCCAGCGATTGCACGCAGAACTCGCGGATCATCGGCTCCAAGGCGGAGATCTTGCGCGGGGTGAACATCCGCGACAGCAGCTTGCGGTGCACGTCGTGGATTGGTGGGTCCTCGAAAATCAACAAGCCCGACGGGATGTCGAGGTTTGCCTTGATCAGCTCCATGATCACGCCCCGGGCGGAGCTATAGGTGCCGTGGTCGACGATGCCCTTGTTCACATCAGCGAACCGGCTCAGCGCGTAAAAGTCGTATTCGGAGTTGTAGTACAAAGGCGCTTCGTCACGCAGGCGCGCAAACATCGGATACGGGTCTGCGATGAGATCGACATCGTATGGATCGAAACTGACATGGCTCTCGGTGCTCGCTGTCACGAAATCCCTCCTAGCGCTGCGAATTCCGGCTGCCGACATCGTTCGCACAAGCACTGGGACCGCCAGTGCGTCAGCGCCGGATCGGGTTGGGACAATTTGTACACTCCGCTTAAATGAGTCGCTCTGAGAAGCGCACGGACTCGGCTGATAGCAGGCACACCGACGGTCCGTGAACGTCGGCTTACTCTATTCTCGTAGAGAACCATATAGCGCATGCTCTGGCAAGACCCAACGCCGCGAAATCCGCCGCTAGCCCGTGTCGAGCCGGCGCGCCAGGCGCGGTTCATCGCCGTTGGTCAGCCGTCCCTTGTGCGGACTCCTCAAAACGCCCGCGGCGATGGCCGACAGAATCCCGTCCAATTGCTCCGGAGTGTCCACAACCCGGTCGCCTTGGGCGAATCGCAGCAACAAGCCATTGATGAAAGTCAGTGTCACGTTGCTCAGATCCTCGACCACGGCCGAGTCCAATTCGGCGCCGTGCGGCATCAACTGGACGAGGATCTCTTGGTGCAGCTTGGTGAATGCCTCGGTGGCTCGCTGCAGAATCGCGGCCAGCGCGGGGTCGCGGGCCGCATTCATGGTGAGTTCGTGTCTGGCCCTCGTTCGGGTCAGCTGCGGCTCGCTACCGGCTTGAATGACCACCTGCGACAGCAACGATGGGGAGGGATCAGCTGGCCGACGGTCTCCACTATCAGCGACGGACTGCAGGGTTTCTAGATCCAGTTCGGCCAGCCGCTCGGCGACCGCGCGCAGCAGTGCCGTACGGGTGCGGAAATAGAAGGACGTGGTGCCGTCTGGGACGTCGGCCTTGCGATCGACCTTCAGGTGACTCAAGCCCTTGGCCCCGTCGTCGGCCAACAGTTGAATGGCTGCATCGCAGAGGTCGCGGCGGCGCTCCGCAGGGTTAGGCTTCCGTCTTGTCGTAGCGGCGGGAGTGTATCGAGCCATCTTGGACCGAGACGTTACTCTATGTTCGTAGTGCGAGCAATGGACCATGCAAACAGGCATCGCCGCACCCGGGGGATGGTACGGCGATGCCTGTCACGGAGCGTCCTCAACTGGTGCCGCAAATTGTTGCAGCACAGCCTATTTACTGCATCAGGCAGCCAGCAAGCGCTCGAAGAATTCGCGGTAGTGCATCAGCGCTACCCGGAGGTCTTCGGTCGATGCTTGCTCGCCACGGGCCCACTGCTCTTCCAGGCGAGAGCGCGCATTGGCGAAACCAGTCGTGAGCTGGTCAACCAAATCGGAGACCAGGACATCCGCCTTCTGGACGCAGTCGCTGGGATCATCGACAAAAGCTGCCTGGACCGCGGCCCACCGCGCACGCAATTCCGTGAGCTCTTCATCGCCGAATAGCAGCTCCTCTGTTGATGATTCACGCTCTGCGTCCGAATCTTCCGCAGGTACGGCAGGGACCTGGTCCACCGGTGCTGATACTTCGGAGGCACTCGTTGGATCCGGCGGGGCGGTCGGCGGCTGGCTTTGGTGGTCCTGCTCTTGCCGGACGGTCGGCTCCGCATCTTCGCTCACCGGTGGCGGCACCGCGTCCACCGTTTGGGACTCGTCCTGCGAACCGGTCAGAGTTGGATGATCTTGTGTTGTCATGCGCTTGCCTCCTGTGATGCGTTGTCGTCTGTTGTTTTCTCGAGCAGCTTGTCGAACAGCGCCCGGTAGTGCACGAATGCCTCCCGCTGCTGCTCGGTGCTGACATCACCGTCCTGCTGCGCCAGATGAATCCGATGCGCAGTGCGGTAGTTCTCGACAATCTGCGGATGGTCTACCGAGATATCTGCCGCTCGCTGATCGAAATCGTCGACGGGATAACCCCGTTCGCGCATCACCTCGGTTATCAGACGATCGGCGACGCCGACGGCAGTTGTTGGATTGTCGACGAACCCGGTCTGCACCTGGCTCCAGCGGGTGGTGAAGTCCGACAAGGCCGCCGGTGTCAACGGAACAATCTCGAGTTCGTCTCGCTTGCGTTCGCGGGCGGAGAGTTCCTTCTCGGCTGCCTTTTGGCCTCCGGCCTCGGATACCAGACGTTCGTACTCGCGGCCATAGTGCTGCTTCATTCGCGCTGTTTTCCTGCGACTGCTCAGCAAGAGTGCCGCGACGACTACCGCGGCGACCACGATAACGACGGAGGCGGCGGCGAAAATCCATTCCCAGACGGGCATTTCATGCTCCTCTCGTACTCATGTCGAATAACCCGGGTGCTCCCGAGTCAAACGTCAAAATCTGACGCGCACTACTGAGCGGGTGATTCCCGCGGCGTGGCTGAGGTTGTTTCAGAAGTAGTGTCGGCGTCCGCCGATCGCGCGTCCGGTGCTGCCCACGACCGCGAGAATCGCGCCGATGACAAGCAGGATGATCCCGAGGGTCCACACGATTGAAATCTTGAGCAGAAATCCTGCGATGAGTAGGACGATGCCGAGAATGATCATGGTGTGACCTTCCGTTGGGTAATGACTGGCTGATGGTCGGGTCGGTTGCCCCGACGCTGGTCTCAGTCGACCACCCCTAAGGGGGGTAGCAATACACCCCTAGGGGGGTAATGTCCCCGTCATGCCGCTCTCGTCGCCTGCCAGCGCACCGATCACGGTTGCGCTGGTCGACGACTACGACGTGGTCGTGAAAGGTGTGGCCAACATGCTGGACCCGTACCGCGACCGCGTCGTGGTCGCAGAGCTCGACTCCACCATGCCCGTCGATGACGCCGTCGATATCGTCTTGTACGACTCGTTCGCCCAACCCGAATCCGATCACGAAGAGATCGGATTCCTGGTTGCCAATCCTCGAGCACGCCGAGTTGTCGTCTACACCTGGAACTTTCACTCCGATCTGGTGGAGAGCGCGCGCCGGCACGGAGCGCAGGGATACCTATCGAAGACGCTGCCCGCACGCGAGCTTGTCGCGGCCTTGGAGGCGGTGCATTCCGGCGAGGTGGTCATCAGTGAGGTGGCGGCGCGGGCGCGCAGTGCGCCCGGGCTGGACTGGCCAGGGCGCGGCGAAGGGCTGAGTGACCGCGAGGCGGAGATTCTGGCCTTGATCACCCAAGGCAAGAGCAACGCGGATGTCGCACGGCTGACGTACCTGAGCCCCAACACCGTAAAGTCCTACATCCGCACGATTTATCGCAAACTCGGCGTCGGCAGCCGCACCCAGGCCGTGCTGTGGGGTGTGAAACACGGATTCACCCCCGACCATCACCGCATTGAACACTGGCGTGGCGGCCCGTGATAGACGTCCGTGCCGGCGAGGCACCGATCGTTACCGCTCTCGCCGCCCGGCTCGCGAGCGTCATTCTGCTCGGTGCCGTGGCGTGTGGCTGCCACGCGGCCCACCACCCGGCCGCACCCGCGCCCCCGGCCGGCATTCCGGCGCCAAGGATCAAGCCTGCGCCGCCCGTGGTGAATATCCAGCCATTGCCGGTTCGGCCGGTCCAGAAGTCACAGCCGACGACGCCCGACAAGTGCCCCGCCATGAATCCGAATGCCCCTATCCTGTCGGCGAATGTGCTGACGGCCTGCGACCTGGCCCGGACCACCCTCTACACGCTGGGGCCGGAGAGCATGCAGCTCGGCCTGACGCAGGTGGACCCGCCGAAGTTGCTGACATCGGACTTCTACGAAGTGAATCTGAGGATGAACCCGTCATCGGCGACCGCGTGGGCGTCATTCACCGCCGAGCATCCGCATGCCCACATCGCCTTCATCCGTGATGATCTGGTCTTGGAGGCACCGATTGTCGAAGCGCTGGTCACCTCCGGGCAGGTAGCGCTCACCACCCAGACTGCCCTGGCCGCCGACCAATTGGCCCAACTGGCTGGCCGCCCGGCATGAACCAGCTCGCCATCGGTTTACTCAACGGATTTGGGCTTCCACCACTGGAATTCGTCGATCTCACCGCAGATCTGGGCTGCCGGTACATGTCCATTGGTGTGCAGGGAGCGGCACTGGTCCCGCTCGGCTACCCGCCCTATTCTCTGAAGGACGACGCCACGCTCAGACGAGAGCTGCTTGCCGCCATGAAGCACCGCGGTGTGGCAATCTCGCTCGGTGACGGATTCCTGGTGCTGCCGGGCACCGAGATCGGTGACTTCGATGCGGATCTCGATGTGCTGGCCGAACTTAGCGTTCCACGGATCAATGTTGTCAGCCTCGACCCCGATCTCAGCCGCACCTTCGATCAGTTCGCCGCACTGACAGAACTGGCCGCACAGCACAACATCGAGACCGAGGTCGAACTGGTACCCGGTCTGACGGTGGGCGATCTGCCCACCGCACTGGCGGCTCGAGAACACGTTGGGCGGCCCGACTTTCGATTGCTGATCGACACCATGCACCTGGTGCGGTCCGGATCCAGCGCCGCCGACCTCGCAGCGCTCGACCCTGCGTACATTGGCTACGCCCAACTCAACGACACGACCCTGCAGCCACGCCTGGATAACTATATGGAGGAAGCCATGTTTGAGCGCATGGTTCCCGGCGAGGGCGAACTGCCGCTGGGTGGGATCCTGGCCGTGCTTCCGTCTGACATGATGCTCGAAATCGAAGTGCCCAGACGATCGTTGGCGTTGGAGGGCGTTAGTCCCCTGGATCGCACGCGGCCCTGTGTCGAGGCGGCACACCGCTTGTTAAGGGAACGTGGACAATGACTTTCAGCTTGGTTGGCGAAGCGGCAGGCCGGCTTTGCGATAGATCGCATCGATGACGGTCATGTTTTCGATTGCGTCTTCCGGCGTTGTTGGGAAGGGCGCGCCGCGCAGCACCGCGGCGGCGAAAGCGTCGAGCTGATACGCGTACGAAGCGCGGCGCCCAAATCGCTCCACGCGGTTGTCGTTGCCGGTTCGGACCGAGAGTCGATGAAAAAGCTGGGGCACGGCGGGATTGAGTACCCTTAGCTCGCCCTGGTCCCCGACGACCTTGGCACTGATATCCAACAGCCGCCGCGACCACATCGAGCAGCGGATCCGCCCGGTGTGTCCGCCGGCAAACCGCAACTCGGCCGTCATGGCCCGGTCGATCTCGGGACCGTGCAATTTCGCCTGTGCCGAAACGACTTCCGGGGTTGAGCCACCGAAAATGCGGACCATGTGCACCGTGTAACACCCGGCATCCATCGTCGCGCCGCCGGCAAGGGCATAGTTGTACCGGATGTCGGAGAACATCGGCAGTGGAAAACACAAAGTGGCCTCCACCCGCTGCAGCGTGCCCAGCTCCCCCGACGCGATGATCTCCTCGATCCGCAAAGCCAGTGGGTGGTAGCGATAGTGGAAGGCCTCCATCACCACCCGGTCCGACGTCGCGGCCAGTTCGGCGATCTCGCGAGCTTCGGCGGCGTTGGCGGTGAAAGGCTTCTCGCACAGCACGTGCTTGCCGGCCTCGATTGCCGCTCGGGTCCATCTGCCGTGCAAGCCGTTTGGCAATGGGTTGTAGATCGCATCGACGTCCGGATCGGCGATCAGCTTCGCGTAGTCGTCGTGCACCCGGGCGATGTCGTGTTTGGTGGCGAAGGCTTGGGCGCGCGACGCATCGCGTGCGGCCACCGCGGCCACGACCACGTCCGGGTTGTCTTTGGCCGGGTCGATCAGCGCCCGCGGGGCGATGCGTGCCGCACCCAGAATGCCGATTCGCAGCGGAGTTTCATGTCCAGACACGGACCCGACGCTAGCAGCCAACGAGCGTGGGGCCTATGGGACGAATTTGCCGTCTAATTGCCGGGGCCGCGGCGGGCGAATGCCGGGGCCCGCTCAGGCCGGACTCCGACGCCGATGAAATAGGCGGGCAGGAACGACAACCACGGCAGCCGCTCCATCACACCGAGGAAGGCCGCCGGCGGTGTCGGGTCCTCGCCGCGCAGCAGGCGGCCGAGCAGGATCCGCTGCAGCAGCCGTTGCACCCCTTGAGTTACCGCGGTGGGAAACAACCGACGGCGGCGCACGGCCGCCAGATCGCGATCGGTGATCCGGTGCCGCCGCAATGGCTCGGCCAAAATCGTTGCGGCCGCGACGGCATCTTGGACCGCCATGTTGATGCCGACGCCGCCCAGCGGTGACATCGCGTGTGCGGCGTCGCCGATGCACAGCAGCCCGTCGACGTGCCAGCGGCGCACCCGATCTACCCGCACATCCAGGTGCTTGATGTCGTCCATTGATTTGAGGCTGGCGACCGAGTCGGTCGCGGGTAGTAATGCGCTGATGTCGCGCCGGAACTCCTCGATGCCTCGCGCCCGCAACTGGGCGTCAGTTCCTTTGGCCCCGATGTACGCGATCTGGTCATAGCCTTCGCGCGGGATCACGCCGAGGGCCTTGCCCGGAGCGGTGCGCGGCAGGAAGGAGAATTCCGCGGCGCCCTCGCGCGGCAGGCGGAACCACCACACATCGAAGTTGACCGGATACTCGCGTGTCTCGAGGCCAGCCGCGCGACGTGCCACCGACCACCGGCCGTCGCACGCCACCGTCAGCTCGGCCCGCAGTTCACCCGGCCCATCGGGTCCCTGGTAGCGCACTCCGGTCACCTTGCCGCCGTCGCGGAGCAGTCCGGTCGCCTCCGTCTGCATCCGCAACGTGAAGCTCGGCTCGGTTTGGGCGGCCTCGGCGAGCAGATTCAGCAGGTCCCACTGCGGCACCATGGCGACATAGGGATGAGGTTGGCGCAGTCGGCCGAAGTCGACGTAGGTCACTGAGCGGCCATCCGTCTCGAATTTCGCGGTTTGCACCTTGCTGTGTGGCATAGCCGCGAAGCGCTCCCACAAGCCGAGCTCGTCCAGCAGCCGCAGGGTTGTCGGATGTACCGTGTCGCCGCGAAAGTCGCGCAGGAAGTCGCCGTGTTTTTCCAGCAGGGTGACGTCCACACCCGCCCGAGCGAGGAGCAGCCCGAGGACCATGCCGGCTGGGCCGCCGCCGATGATGGCGCAGGTGGTTTTCTCGGTCATCAGTCGTCGGGAACGGTTTCGAGTTCTATGTCGAAAACTGAAAGCGGGTCGAGGATCACGCCGGTCTCTTGCACGTAGCGGTCCCACAGCGCAATGAGCTCGGCCAGCTTGTCAGGCCGCGCGCCGGCCAGATCCTCGATCTCGCCGGGGTCCGCGGACAAGTCGTACAGCTGCCAGGCGCCCGTGCCGTATGGCTCCGGCAGGTGCAGCGCCTTCCAGTCGCCCTGGCGGATGGCGCGGCGGCCGAACAGCTCCCAGCCGGTACCGGTATCGGCTTCGTGCACCGCGTCGGTGTCATTCGACAGGTAACCCACCAGTGAGCGGCCCCGCATCGGTGCTACTTCACGGCCTTGGTACGAGGTGCCGGGATGGGCGACCCCGGCGAGTTCCAGCACGGTCGGCGCAATGTCCATGACGGTCGCGAACGCAGTCCCGATCTCACCCTGCCGCGCGAAGCCCGGCCAGGTGACGAACCCGACCACCCGGATGCCGCCCTCGGTGGTGAACGCTTTGTGCAGGCGCGACGGCGCGGTGGCGGCCTGCGCCCAGCGGGGGCCGTACCAGATGAATGAGGTGCCATTGCCGAGGTTGTCGAGGCTGTTGTCGCAATGCTCCTCGACCAGCTTGAGAATCCGAGGGCCGAGCAGCGGCATCGCCTCGACAATCGCGCCTTCCGCGCCGTTATCGGACATGAAGATCACGACCGTGTTGTCGAGCTCGCCGGTGTGCGCCAGATAGTCGATCACCCGGCCGATGTTCCAGTCCATCCGGTCCACCATGCCGGCGTAAACCTCCATGGTGCGCGCCGAGATCGCACGTTCGTCGTCCGTCATGTCGGCCCATTCCGGTGCGCTGTCGGCAACGACGGGATGCGGCACGACATCGTCGGGGCACAACCCGAGCCGCTTGAGCGCGGCCAGGCGCTCCTCGCGCAAGGCGTCCGGGCCGGCGTCGTAGCGACCGCGATAGCCGGCGGTGGATTCGCTAGGGGCCTGCAGCGGCCAGTGCGGCGCTTGGAACGGCAGATAGGCGAAGAACGGTCGCTCGTCGTCCTCGGGTCGCTCGTCGAAGTAACGCAGCAGGGTGTCGGTGTAGTAGTCCGACGAGTAGAAGTCTTCGTCGACGGTGACGAACTGGTCGTCCTCCGTGTAAAGCGTTTGGATCGGGGAGAACCCGCCGCCCGGGCCGCCGTAGTGGTTGGCGCCGGCCGGCAGGAGCGCGAACGAACGCTCGAATCCACGAGCCCACGGCGACCTGTCGATGGTGCTGCCGAGGTGCCACTTGCCCGACATCATCGTCAGGTAGCCGGCGTCGTGTAGCAGCTCGGACAGCGCGACCACCCGATCGTTCAGATAGCCCTCGTAGCCCGGCGCTCCCTGGAACGCTCCCGGGCCCGCGGCCTCCAGCATGGTGCCGATGCCGGCGATGTGGTGATCGGTTCCAGTCAGCAGCATCGACCTGGTCGGTGAGCAGGCCGGTGCCGAATGAAAGTCGGTCAACCGGACCCCCGCGTAGGCGAGCCGGTCCAGATTGGGCGTTTTGATCTCGCTGCCGAAGGCGCCGATGTCGGAAAAGCCGAGATCGTCCGCGAGGATTACCAAGAAGTTGGGCCGCTTCACGCTGAAGCATCCTGTCAGGTCTGCGGGCCGAATGGAATGTCAGATCCGGGCTCGCGCCGATATTGTCGTGACTAGCGTTCCGGGTTCGTTCGGCACCACACCGCACCCGGACAGCGACGAAGGGCACAGAAATGTTGACGCAGTTCGGGATGTCCATTCCCCTGATCGCGGCCCCGATGTCGGGTGGCCCGACCACGCCGGCGATGGTGTCGGCTGCGACTCAGGTCGGCGGCCTGGGCCTGCTCGCAGCGGGCTACAAAACCGTTGACGCGATCGAAGCCGAGATCAAGAGTGTTCGTTCGGAAGGAATTCCGTTCGGCGTCAACGTTTTTACCCCCAATCCGTTGCCTGTCGACCCGGACAGCTATCGGGCTTACGCCGCGATCATGCAGCGGGAGGCGGATCAATTCGGACTCTCCTTGCCGCGGGAGCCGATCGAGGACACCGACAAGTTCGACGAGAAAATCGCGCTGCTGCTCGACGACCCGGTGCCGATGGTGTCGTTCACCTTCGGCATTCCACCGCGCGACGTGATCGCCGCGCTGCGGCAGGCCAACAGCGTGGTCGTGCAAACGGTGACCACCGCCGACGAGGCGGCCCAAGCACGCGACGCCGGAGTCGACATGCTCGCTGTGCAGGCCGCGGTGGCCGGCGGGCATTCCGGCACACTGTCGCCGCGCCGGCCGTTGACGCCGGTCCCCCTCGTCGACCTCGTCGAGCAGATCGTCGCCACGGTGGGGCTGCCGGTGCTGGCCGCGGGCGGGCTGGCAACCCCGCGCGCAGTAGCGGACGTGATCCGCGCGGGTGCGGCCGCAGCAGTCGTCGGCACGGTGCTACTGCGGGCCGACGAAAGCGGCGCCTCAGCCACCCACCAGGCAGCGCTGACCGATCCGGCTCGCACCGAAACGGTGCTCACGCACGCCTTTACCGGACGTCCAGCCCGAGGCCTGCGCAACGCATTCATCGACGCCCACGAAGCGGAGGCGCCGCTGGGCTATCCCGCGCTGCACTACCTGACCAGCCCGCTGCGCAAAGCCGCGGCCGCGGCGGGCAAACCCGATTACGTCCATTTATGGGCAGGCACCGGGTACCGGAACGCCACCGCCGAACCGACATCAGACATCTTGCGGCGGCTCGCTTCTGACCTGTGATCCTTCAGTAAGTGAAGCGGTTAACCGTGTCATAGTCGGGAAATGGCAGCGCCGCCTGCAGTCGGTAGATCAACCGCGTCACGGTTGCGTCGATCTCCTGGTAGCCGGACGTTGCCGAGGCCTGCGCGACCAACCGCAGCTTGGGAATCCACGATTCCAGATCGCGGGCATTACCGATGCCCCACTTGATAATTCCTCTGGTGAATAGCCTCGACAGCAGCGGCGCCAGCGCGGAGAGCGTATCGAAAAGCATTTCGCCGGAATCGAATCGGTCGGTCAGGCCCGCCAACAGCTCGCGGACTTCCCGCTCGGCCAGGTACATCAGCAGGCCCTCGGCGATGACAAGGGTGGGGTACCCGGTCGGAATCTGCGCCAGCCACTGCGAATCGGTCACCGAGGAGCCGATCATCCGGTAGCGCTCGGTGTCGTCGTACAGCTGGTGGCGCAACTCGATGACAGATGGTTGGTCGATGTCGAACCAGCGCACCGATGCCGGCACCTCAAGCCGGAATGCCCGGCCGTCGAGGCCGCAGCCAAGATGCAGAACCACCGCTTCGGGATGCCGCCCGAGGAAATCAGCGCACCAGTCGTCGAGTTGTTTGGCGCGCAGTACCACCAAGTACTGGTTCGCGGCCGGCAGCGAGCTTCGATGGATCCGCTTGAAGTCGTAGTCGATCCGGTCTACCGCATCCGCGGCGGCGGTGTCACCCAGAATCGGATGGCGCGACCGGCTTTCGTACGCCCGCAAGTACAACGTGACCAGGTTCGTCCACTCCACCGAGCCCCACCGGACGGAACTGAAATCAACCTTTGGAGTCGTCATCATCTCCTCCTTGGTGCGTGCGTAGCGTACTGCAGCTCGAGGAGCGCGCAGCGCAGGTCCAAAGTCGCGGCCATCCGGTGCGGGCTGTGCTCCGAAGAACTATCGAGCGACGGTTGTGGCGGCCCTCACCGCCAGATCGAAAAGGAGCGCGATCACGATGAGAAAAGCAACGTTGCGGATGGTGGCAGCCGGCGATGGTGCACCACCCTCCCCGACCGGGTACTGGTACTACCTGGTGGCCCATGCGATCGGGACGGTACTGCTGCTAATCACCCTGGTAGCCGCGGTGTGGCAATTCATGGACTGGGTGGTGACCCCGGCGGACTGTCTGGCAAGCAGTGCGCAGCCGTCGGCTTCGTCGTCAGGGGCGGGCGCTGCGGTGCGGGCCATAGCCGCCGCGCCGCCACCGACGGTCCAGATCCAGCTGGCGTCAGACCCCGGTGATTGCCCATGCGAGTCGAGCGCTCGAACATTCAGAATGCTTCGGGATTCTGCTGCACCTCGACCGGCACGGGATGCTGGTATAAGCGAGACGCGTTCTCCCAGGTGAACTTTCGGATCGCGTCGTCGGGCAGGTCGCCGATTTCTTCGTGGATCGTTTGTTGGGTGTGCGGCCACGTCGAGTCGCAATGCGGATAGTCGGCTTCCAGCATGATGTTGTCCATACCGATCCGGTCGCGCTGCACGAACGACGACTTGTCTTCCACCGCGCAGAACCAGAAGTTGCGGGTGAAAACCTCTGCAGGAGTCAAACTTTCACCTAGCGCCTGCCAGGTGCCATACATCGCGTGATAGCTGAGCATGTGATCAAGGCGATCCAACAACCCGGCAACCCACCCGATTCCGCCTTCTGACAAACAGATTTTGAGATCCGGGAATCGGCTGGGCAATCCCGAGTACAACCAGTCGACCGCCGCCGAGATGGCATACGCGAAGAACAGCACGCCCTGGACGTCGGGTGGCGCGTCCTCGGTGGTGGACGGCGACGAGCCCGAGGATCCGATATGCAGGTTGACGACTGTGCCGGTGTCGGCACACGCCGCCATGATGGGATCCCAGTGACCGGAATGAATGCTGGGCAACCCCAGCATCGCGGGGCTCTCGCTGAACGTGACGGCGTGGAATCCGCGCTCGGCGTTCTCGTAGATCATCTTGGCGCCCAACTCGGGATCCAGCAGCCAGGGCAACTGGCAGGGGATGATCCGTTCGGGGTACGAGCCTGCCCAGACATCCAGGTGCCAGTCGTTCCAAGCGCGAACCGAGGCCAACGCCAGGTCTCGATCGCTGGTCACCAGCTGCAGTCGCTGGCCGGCGAACCCAGGCAGGAAGGACGGGAAGTTCAGCGACGCATAGATGCCGTTCAAATCCATGTCTCTGACGCGCTCGTGAATATCCCAAGCGCCCCTGCGCATTTCGTCGAAACGGACCGGTTCGAAGCCGTACTCGGCCACGGGTCGCCCGACCACGGCGTTGAAACCGACGTTGGGGAGTTCCTGATTGTCATAGACCCATGTCTGTCCACCGTTGTCGGTGTCGACGACGTGCGGTGCCCGGTCGGCGAACTTGCGCGGGAGGCGTCCGGTAAAGGTGTCTGGGGGTTCGACGATGTGGTCGTCAACCGAGATCACCGTGTAGCGTCGCGGCGCCCGGGGCGGGTCGGGTAGGAAGGTGACCGAACGTTGCGCCCCGGTCTTGGCCGTGGTGAAGTTCAGGTTTCCGGCCAGCTCATCGATCGATTTCACGCGTTAAGCTCCTCGCGGGTCCTCATTGGAGCACATCGGGATCGGCTTTGATGGTCATTCGCGCCGCTCCCGCCCAGTACACGTCGGCCGCCCGCTCAATCAGCGAGCGCTGCATGCCGGCCATGTCCGACCAGTTCATCGTGACTGGCTCGGCGCCGGTGAGCATTACGTCGTAGGCCAGCTTGCATACCCGCTCGATCGACGCCGCCCGGTAGACGGCCTCGGGCAGGTTGCGGCCCGTTGCGATGACGCCGTGGTTGGCCAGAATCGTCAGGTTGGCGCTCCCGATGCGTGCGGCAAGCTCGGCCGCTCCGGCGGGGCTGTCGATTTCACCGCCGTAGGTGTCGACCAGGCACAGGTCATCAAGGAACAGTGAACCGGTCTGATGCACCAGTTCCGGCAGCCTGCCCAGCGCGGCAAGCACGCAGACGTAATACGGATGGTTGTGGATGACCACCCGGGCGTCCTCGCGGACCCGATGCAGCTCGGTATGAATGTGGATTGCGGGCGTCACGTCCCAGCGACCGCGGACCACCCGCGCATCGCTGTCGACGACGCAGATATCTGAGGCCGTGAGTTCAGCCCACCACAGGCCCCACGGGTTGACGAGCATCTCGGTCTGACCGTCGAGTTGCCAGGTGATGTGCCCGGCCATGTTCTCCGCGAACCCGATACCGGCCAGGTGACGGAACGCCACGGCAAGCGCCTGCTCGTCGGAGAGTTCGACGCCGATCGGTGGCACCACCGAGGGCGCCCACACCTGAAGTCCACCCCGTCGCGCGTTAGGAGCGTTCATCGTCGGCCTCCATCCGTATTCGAATATCCTCGCGGAGTTGGCCTTTGGCAACCTTCGCGCCGGAAGATCGGGGCAGCTCGTCGAGCACGATCAGTCGTTCGGGCAGCAGTTCTTTCGAAACTCCCAGGGCCAGCAGGTGCTTGACGAGTTGGGGCAGGTCGACGGTCGCCGAGCCCGCGAGCTCGGCGTAGAGGCAGACCTTTTCGCCGAACACCGGATCCGGCATTGCCACCGCCGCCGCCAGCGCGATCGCCGGGTGGGTCATGACAGCGTCCTCGACCTGTGATGCGCTGATGTTCTTGCCGCCGCGCAGGATGAAGTCGGAAGTGCGACCGGTGACCCGCAGGAAGCCGTCGCCGTCGATCTCGCAGATGTCGCCCATCCGCATCCACCCGTCGCGGGTGAACAGCTTGTCGTGATCGGCACCGCCGAGGTAGCCGAGGCTGGTGGCCGGACCCCGGCACGCGGGCTGGCCCCGTCCCGTCTCGGTGACGTCCTGGTCGCCGTCGAAGAGCCGGACCGCCATATCCGGCACGATCCGGCCGGCGGTGCGCAGCCGATGCTCCACCGAGTCGTGCACGGTGGTGGCGCTGAGCAACCCTGTCTCGTTGGAGCCGTAGAACTGCAGGATCTTCGCGCCGGTGAGCTCCTCGAACTCGGCGGCCGGCCGATACGGTAGCGCCTCGCCGCCGGTGAACACCACCCGCAGCGAACTCAGGTCGTAGTCCCGGCACGAGCGATCGGCCATCAGCATCGTCAATTGTGTACTGACACAACACAACACAGTGACTTTGTATCGATCGATCGCCTCAGCCGCCGCTTGTGTGGTGAAGCGGCTCAGGATCACCGCGCTGGTACCCAGATAAATGGGCGTGGTGTGGCTGGTCCAGAGCCCGAAGCCGAACGGTGTGGGGATGACGGGCAAGAACACGTCGTCGGAGGTCAGCAACGCATTGGCGACGGCCTTCTGGTGAAAGTAGAACCATCGATTCTGGGTGTGTACGACGCACTTGGGCAGGCCCGTGGTTCCGGATGTGGAGTTGATCAGGAAGACGTCGTCGGGGCCGAGTTGGGCTGTGCTGCCCACCGGCTTGGGCTCGACGGCCACGTCCAGACGTGCCGTGTCGCGATCAACGACCAGCACCGACACCGGCAGGTCGGCCATCGAGACGGCCTGGGCCGCGGCGTCGCGGAGCTTGGGATCGCTGATCAGGATCTTGGGTTCGGAATTGCGCAGGATCGCGGCGGCTTCACGGGTGCCGGCGCGCGCACCCAGGCCGACGACGACCGCACCGCAGCGTTCGATGGCGACGAACAGCACGTGTATAGCGGTCGAGTCGCCGTGCCACACGGCAACACGATCGCCGCGCGCTATGCCGCATCCGGCGAGCTGACCGGCTAAACGTGTTGCCGCAGCGTCGAATTCGCGCCAAGTAAGCGCGGTATCGGGATGATCGATGTAGGCCGTGCGGTCGGGCGAACGTTCGGCGTTGCGGCGCACCGCATCTGAGAGCGTGAAATCCGACCACCAGCCGGCCGCACGAAACCGGACCGCGTCGTCGTCGGTGAATGCCGGCGAGCCTAAGGTATCCAGCCCACTGACGCTCATTACCAGATCATAGGAGCGGTATTCCGACGATCAGACAGAGGTCGCCTAGTCGCTAGGGGTTCGGGGGTGCCGGAGTAGAAGGCGGCGGAGCGGGCGGTGTACTCGGGTGCTGAGTGCCGCGCGCCGGGGGCTGATTGTTGATGGGCCCACAATTCACGCCGAGCCAGCAGATGATCGGGTGCACCCGCACGGCGCCGCCCCCTGCGGAGGTATCCCCCGCAGACGCGAGCGCGGCAGGCGCAGCGGATACAGCATGCATCGAGTTGGTCGGGCCGCTTTCGCCACCAACGCCACCCACCACCAACGCGACCGCGGCCACACCGCCGCACAGCACGGCGAGAGTCCTGGTTTTGCGATTGGTCATGTTCCCGAGTGTACGTCGCTGCCGGGTAACTCGCCGGGACCTGTGCAGACCGAAACACACTGGTAACGGCCGGTGGCGCCCCTATCATTACCGGATACGCAGCGCACCGGTCGGCACAGGAGACATTTGCCATGAATAGCAGTCGGATTGGCCGGCTTTGGTCGCCAGCACACCGCAGGCAGGTGTGGCCCGGACTGCTCAGTGGCGCGGCCGCCGGCGCCGCGGGCACCACCGCACTGAATGTGATCACCTACCTCGACATTGCGCTGCGGGGCCGTCCGACCAGCAGCACACCCGAAAGGACGGTCGAGGCCATGGCGAGGCTGTTCGGCCTTACGGTCCCCGGAAGCGGCGACATTCTGGCCAACCGGATCTCGGGTCTCGGCGCCCTCACCGGATATGCGGCAGGCATCGGGATGGGCATGATTCTCGGACTGGCGTATGCACTGGGCTGGCGCCCTCAGCTCCTGATCGCCACGCTGGTCGCGTCCGCCCTCGCGCTGATCGGCACCAACGGACCAATGACCGTCCTCGGGGTCACCGACCCGACGACCTGGAGCCTCGTCGACTGGATCAGCGATCTGGTCCCGCACCTTGGCTACGGGATCGTCACCGCTCTTGTGCTGCACTATCTCTATCCGCAACGGTCACCGGTGCTGCACCGCTAGCCCTGGACCGTGGGACTCCGGGCGAGACACGATCCTCGGGATAGCGCTCGCGGCCGGCCCGCTCCGGAAGGTTGCGCGTTGCGGCGTTGAACTGATCCCTTGTTCATTGCGTGTATCCGGAACAGGAGAGGTCGGTGCGGCCGCGGTCGCGCTGAGGGAAGGACGGGCGCATGAGTACCGCAGAGGTCACTCGGCTGCTCGCACGCTACCGATCATCAGGACGTACCTTCACCGCGGGGGGAATTTCGTCGTTTGTCCTCGACGATGGTCCGCCGGACGCGCCCGCGGTCGTGTGCGTACATGGCGTTCCATCCTCGGCTTACCTCTACCGCAAGGTGGTACCGGAATTGGCCGCCAGGGGATTGCGCGGCATCGCGATCGACCTGCCCGGCCTTGGGCTTTCCGAACGGCCCATCGATGCCGACTACACCTGGACCGGACTTGGCCGATGGTTACTGTCGGCGATCGACGAGTTGCGACTCGACCGCTTCCACCTACTCGTGCACGATATCGGCGGGCCCATCGGATTCGAGGTGGCCAACGCCGCACCTGAGCGGGTGCTGTCGATGACGTTGCTGAACACCATCGTCGAAGTGGAATCGTTCCACCGACCATGGCCTATGGAGCCTTTCGCGCACCAGGGCATCGGGGAAGCGTGGCTGGCATCCCTGCGCGTGCCAGGCGCTTTTCTGTCCATCATGCGACTTGTCGGCGTAAGCCGCCGGGTCCCGAGCGCCGAAATCGCGTGTTGGCTGCCGCTGCTATTCGGCGACGACGGCGGGCGGGCGTTCCTGAAGATCATGCGCGGCTTCGAGCTGACCAGCGCTAAGCAGCAGCGCTACCTGGATGCTGTCCGTCAAAAGGCCTACCCTGTGCAAGTCGTTTGGGGAGCACGCGACACCATGCTGCCGTGGCGGCGTTATGGCCTCCAGGCCCAACGCGCCGCCGGTCTGCACGAGCTAATCAAGTTGCCCGCCAAGCACTTTCTACAAGAGGATTACCCTCAGGAGATCGCCGAGGCGGTGTATCGCTTCACGCAACGACGCCGCTAGCCCTGGACCGTTGGCCGGATGGTGATGTCACCGATCTCGACATCGTCGGGCTGTTCGAGCGCGAAGGCGATGGCGCGTGCGACCGCCGCGGGCGGAATACCGAAGTCGGTCATGGTGCGCCGGATCTGCTCGCGCAATGCCTCGTCGTCGATGGAGCTGTCGAGTTGGGTATCGACAAAGCCGGGTGATATCGACGTCGTTCGCACCACGCCATCGGTCGACTCTTGGCGCAGACCCTCCATCACGGTGCGGACGGCGTTCTTGGTCGCGGCGTACACCGCCATCGTCGGCACAATCTTCAGCCCGGCCGTGGACACCGTCGTCACAAAATGACCTCGGCCCTGACGGCGAAATACCGGTAGCGCCGCGGCGAAGCCATGCAGCACCCCACGCAGGTTGACGTCAATCATCGCCGACCAGCCGTCGACGTCCAGATCCGATATGGGCCCGATCTTGCTGATTCCGGCGTTGCTGATCAGCACATCGAGGCGACCGAATTGATCGACGCCCGCGCCGACGAGCCGATCGAGGTCCGCAGCGGAGGCGACGTCGCATGGACAGGTGAACGCCTGGCCGCCGTGCTCTCGTATCTCATCCGCGATGTCATCGAGGCGCTGGACGCGCCGAGCGCCAAGAACAACTTTCGCGCCGCGCTCGGCGAGCAGACGCGCAGTCGCCTCGCCGATCCCACTGCTTGCTCCGGTGATCGCTACGACTTTTCCCTCGATGCCGGTCATCGTCGTCCCTTCGTGCCGGTGCCGCCACCTCGGATACCCCCAACAGCACGGCAAATCCGTCGAAAGCGCTTATTGTCTCCTCTGTGCTGATCGGATTCCTGCTCGCCCTGGGTTGTTCGGTGTGCTACGGCACGGCCACGGTATTACAGGCCGTCGCGACACGATCGGTGGAAGCCGGCACCAGCAATTCGGGTCTCGACGCCATGCTCTTGTTGCGGGCGCTGCGTCAATGGCGCTATCTCGCCGGCATCGGTCTCGACGGCCTCGGCTTTCTGCTACAGGTGGCTGCACTGCGCTTGGTACCGATTTACGTCGTCGCTGCGGCCTTAGCTGCCTCGATCGCGGTCACCGGCATCGTATCCGCGTGGATGCTGTCGGCCCGGCTGTCAGCAGTCGAGTGGACGGCGGTGGGCGTGGTCTGTGCAAGCCTGGTCGTGCTCGCCCTCGCCGCTGGGCCGGGCCACTTTCGCCATGGCCCCGCCTGGCTCGGCTGGGCGTTGATCGGTGTGGTCGCCGCAATATTCCTCGTCGGTGCCGCGGCGGGCCGATTACCCGACCGCACGCGCGGACTTGCCCTGGGACTCAGCGCAGGCAGCGGGTACGGCGTCGTCGAGATCGGCGTGCGCCTGCTCGACGAGATTGACCCCACCAAAGCCGCGTTCTACACCAATCCGGCGCTCTACGCCTTGGCCGGCGGTGGGGCCGCGGGTTTTCTCTTGCTCACCTCGGCATTGCAGCGCGGATCGGTGACCACAACGGTGGCCGCCATGGTTGTCGGTGAAACGATCGCGCCGGCTCTCGTCGGGGTGATCTGGCTGGGCGACACCGCCCGCGCTGGCCTTGGCTGGTTGGTGATCGCTGGATTCGTCGTCGCGGTATCGGGAACACTCCTACTGGCCCGCTTCGGCGAGGCACCGACTCCCGCCGAATCCAGCTGAACTACTGGTTCGTCGAAATCGGTTGTGCCGCAGCCGGTATGACGGGCTCGATCGTGTAGGTGGTGCCGCGCGATAGGCGGGTCAACAGCACGCCACCCTGCGCGCTCACACCGGCGGCAATCAGTTCCCGTTTGAGGATCTTGTTGGTCGCCGTCGCCGGAAGATCGTCGTTGACACGCACATAACGCGGCCATGCCTTCGGCGACAAATCGGGTTGTGCGGCAAGGAATCCTTCGAGATCGCTTGGTTCCAACCGGGTTCCGCTGCGGAGCACGAGTGCCGCCATGACCTGATCGCCCACCCGGTCGTCGGGTACGGCGTAGACGGCGACCTGGCTGACTTGCGGCAGTCGCTCCAGAATTCGTTCGATCGGTGCCGCCGCCAGGTTTTCGCCGTCCACCCGCATCCAGTCCGCGGTGCGCCCCGCGAGGTAGATCCAGCCGTCGGAGTCGCGATAGGCCAGGTCGCCGGACCAGTACATGCCGTGCCGCATACGTTCGGCGGTGGCGGCCGGATTGTTGTAGTAGCCGACGAACGGTCCCGCGCCCGTGGTGTTGACCAGTTCGCCGACGGCGTCCTCGAAGTTGGTCAACGCGCCGTGTTCATCGAACCGAGCGACGTCGCATTCGGTCAGGGTCGCCGGGTGGTAGATGCTCACACCGGCATAGGGCTTGCCGATTGAGCCAGGTGGGGTGCCATCCTCGCGGACGACGATCACCGCGAACTCACTGGACCCGAAGCTGTCGATCACCCGGCAGCCAAAACGCTTCGCGAAGGCTGCGATATCGCGATCGGTCGCTTCATTGCCGAACGCCACTCGCAATGTGTTGTCGGCGTCGTCAGGACGCTCAGGCGTGGAAAGAAGCAGCGCCAGCGGCTTGCCGACGTAGTTGAGGTAGGTCACCCGGTAGCGGCGCACATCATCGAGGAAATGCGAGGGCGAGAATTTGGCCGGAACCATCAAGGCGCCGCAGCCGATCGCCACTGCCCATCCGGCAGCAACCCCGTTGGAGTGAAACAACGGCATCGCCAGATAACAGACGTCATCGGCGGTGACGTCGTACTGAAAAATCAGGCTGGCGCCGCACATGATCGCCATGCCGTGCGCCAACCGTACGGCCTTGGGATCGCCACTGGTGCCGGACGTGAAGATCATCATCAGGGTGTCGGCGGCGCTGACCTCGCGATGGGGAACCAGGGGTGGTGCCTGGGCGACCGCGTCGGCGTAGCGAGGCCCGGTAACGTCAAGGACTTGAATTCCATTGAGGTCCAAGCCATTCAGCAGTGACAAGTGCTCGTCGTCGACAAGCAGTATTTGACAGTCGGAGCGCCGGATGTCGGAAAGCAAGCCGGTTCCGCGGCGGGTGGTGTTGATGCCGCACAGCACATAACCGCCCAGCGCGGCGGCGGCCATCGCCCGTAGCATCGCCGGCGAGTTATCGAGCAGGGCGCCGACATGCAGCGGACGTGTTGAGTCGGCGAGCGTGATCAGCGCGGCCGCTTCGGCCTCGGCTTCGGCCAAATGCTCGCGCCACGTCCAGATTCGATCACCATGTGCCACCGCGGGTGCGTCGCTGTTCTTGCGTTCGGCCAGCAGCTGCTGAACTGTTTCCGGCACTGTCTCACTTCCTCTTTGGGGCGCGTCGCACTGGTCAGCGGGTCGTCATCACCAGTCCGGCGTAGTCGTCGCGGGCCACCTCATCGCAATGGCGACGGTAGGTGCCAAACCCTCCGGTGTAGGGCATGAAGACTCGTTTCTTGCCTTCGATGTTGGCGCCCAGGTACCACGACGATGCCGCTTTGGGGAACAGGGTTTTTTCCGCAGCGTGGGCCACCTCACCGGTCCAGGCGTGGGCGGCGTCGCGGCGTGGTTCGACCTCGCTCACCCCATGGTGCCGGGCGGTCAGGACCAGGTTGATCACCCAGTCGACCTGGACCTCGGCGTGTAGCACCATGTTGGCCAGCACCGACGGGCTGCCGGGTCCGCTGATGGTGAACAGGTTCGGCAGCCCCGGCGCCATCAGGCCGAGAAAGGTCACCGGACCGTCGGCCCAGATGTCGCCCAGCCGCTCTCCCCTGGGTCCGATCGGGTCGATGCGGGTCAGCGCTCCGGTCATCGCGTCGAATCCGGTAGCGAAGATCAGCACATCGCAGGCGTAGGTCGTTTCGTTGGTTCGCACCCCGCCGGTGGTGATCGTGTCGATGGGTTCACGGCGCAGGTTGACCAGCCGCACGTTGGGGCGATTGAAAGTGGCGTAGTAGCCGGCGTCGGTACAGATGCGTTTCGTCCCGATCGGATGATCGTCAGGGATGAGGTCGGCAGCGACAACCGGATCGGTCACGATTTCCCGGATGCGTTCTTCGGCGAACTCTCTGGCGATGTCGTTAGCACCCAGATCGCTGTTCTGGTCGGGGAACGTTTTGGCGAAAAGGACACCGCCCTCACGCCAGCGCTTCCACAGGGCGTCAAGGCGTTCTTGCGAGTCGGTGTCCGCCGCGTTCTTGGGATAGGTGCCATGCGGTGTGCCCGCGGACGCGTAGGCCGAAACCCGGCGTCGCTCGGGATACTCCTGCTGAATCTGGCCCTGTTCTTCGGTCGACCATGGCCGGTTGGGCATCGGGATGGTGTAGTTCGCGGATCGCTGAAACACCACCAGCTGCTCGGCCTGTGCCGCAATGATCGGGGCCACCTGGATACCCGAGGAGCCGGTCCCGATGAGGCCCACGCGTTTTCCGCGTAGATCGGGATCCTCGCGTGGCCATGCGGCGGTGAAGTACACCTCGCCGGCGAAATCGTCGAACCCAGGGATATTGGGGCGGTTCACTGCCGACAGACAACCGGTTGCGCAGAGTAGAAACTGCGCGGTGAATGTGTCACCGTCCGCCGTGCGCACCTGCCAGCGACCGTCGTCCTGGTCGAAGCTGGCACCGACGACGTCGACCCCGAATCGGTAGTGGCGACGCAGATCGAAGCGATCTGCGACGTGGCGCAGGTACGCCAGGATCTCCGATTGCGCCGCGAAACGTTCGCTCCACGTCCAGCTCTGCTGCAGGGCTTGGTCGAAAGAGTAGGAGTAATCCACGCTTTCGACATCGCACCGCGCGCCCGGATAGCGGTTCCAGTACCAGGTGCCGCCGACGTCCGGGGCCGCCTCGAGAGCGGTCACCGATAGGCCGGCTGCCGCGGCGCGGTGCACGGCGTAGAGCCCGGCAAACCCCGCGCCGATGACGATGACGTCGGTCGCATTGCTCATGACGACAGGCTTTCTGAACCTACGAGCAGCGGGCGCAGATCATGGCAGACCAGGTCGAGCGCCGAACTCGCCGGCGCGAACGACTGGATGGTCATGAAACCGTGGAACAGTCCGGGAAAATCCCGGTGCACAACGGGCACGCCTGCACTGCGCAATCGGTGCGCATACTGGATCCCCTCACTGTGCAGGGGATCCAAACCGGCGGTGGCGATTACTGCGGGCGCCAGGCCCGCGTGCGAATCCGCCCGGGCCGGGGCAACCAAGTAGGGCGGGTCGAAAACCGTTTCACCACTGAGGTATTGACGCCAGTACCACTGCATCGATGCGCGGGTATTGAAGTACCCGGTGCCGTAGCGGCGGTAGCTGTCGGTCTCAAAGGACGGATCGATCGCCGGGTAGAGCAACAGCTGGGCGGCCGGTTGGGTGACCGCGCGCTCACGACAGAGGATCGCGGTGACTGCGGCGAGATTTCCGCCCGCACTATCGCCGGCGACCGCCGTACGCTCCGGGTCGATTCCCAGTTCGGTTGCATGTTCGACCACCCAGCAAAACACTGCGAACGCATCCAGCGCGGCCGCGGGCGCGGGATGCTCGGGCGCCAACCGGTAACCGACCGATACCACGATCCCCTGGGTGCCCCGCGCCAAGGCCCGGCAGAATCCATCGTGAGAGTCGATGTCGCAGAACACGAATCCGCCTCCGTGATAGAAAACGATTGCGGGGCGCCGATCGAGGGCCTCGCCATGCGGGTAGTAGATGCGGACTCCGACGGGCCCGCCGTCGCCCGGAACCGAGCGGTCGCTGGTGCCGCGGACGTCTTCGATGTTGTCGACGGGCATCCGTCGTGCGGCGACCGCAGCGCGGGCTTGGGCGCCGGTCATCTCCTCGACCCGAGGGAATCCCTCGTTCAACCGGTCCAGCATCGCCTGGACGTCGTCGTCCATGCGCACCTCCGTTCGCGCCATTGAGCCGGTCATGCGGGCCGGTACTTCAGCAGCGTGATTCCGGCTTCCGGCAGATCGTAGAACACGGGCTGCACCCGCATTCCGATCGCAATGTCACCCGGGTCGACGTCCACCAATTCGGTGCTGATCCGTGGACCGGCATCCCACTGCACCACGGCGAGCAGTTGCGGCACCGCGTCGACCCAGGGCGGACCGGTGGGTCTGCGCGCGACGGTGAAGGTGTACAGCGTTCCGGCGCCATCGATTTCACGCCATTGCAGATCGTCGGCCAGCGTTCCCGGGGCGAGAAGCCGCGGATAGAACACGTAGCGGTTCAGCGATGGTGAGAACTGCACCAGAATTCGGTGCTGTGCCAGTCCATCCCAGAACGGTTGGGAGACGGGCGTGGGCTCGGGGGCGGGGTGCGCGGTCATCGCGTTAGTCCCCCCGCATCAGCAACGCGACCTGCTCGCTCATGATGCCGCCGTTGCCGGTGACGAACGCGGTGTGACAGTCGCGCACCTGCGCGGCGCCGGCCCGACCCATGATCTGACGTGCCCCGTCGACGATGTGATGCATGCCGCCGGCCATGCCGGCCTGACCGTAGGAAAGCTGGCCGCCGGCGGTGTTAAGGGGAAAGTCGCCGCGGTAGGTCAAGTCGTGCTCGGCAACCCACGACATGCCCGTGCCTTTGGCGCAGAAGCCGGCGTCTTCCAGGCTCATCAAAACCGTGATGGTGTAGCAGTCGTAGATCGAGGCGACGTCGACATCGGTTCGGCTTAGCCCGGCCATCGCGAACGCCTTGTCGGCGGCCCGGGCGATCGGCGTGTTCAGCAGGTCGTCGGCGTAGGTGGGGGTCTTGAAAGCGATGTGCTCACCAAAGCCTTTGATCCAGACCGGACGATGACGGCTGTTGCGCGCGATGTCGGCGCTGGCGATCAAGACTCCTACTCCCCCGTGCACCCGCATCACCGTTTCGAGCATGTGGATCGGATCGGCGATCATGGGGCTTTCCAGCACGTCGTCCACTGTGATGGGGGTGCCGTGGAAAACCGCCCCCGGATGTGCGCAGGCGTTAGTCCGTTGGTCGACCGCGATTTTGGCGACGGCGGCGGGGTCGTAGCCGAACTCTGCCGAATAACGTTGAGCTATCTGGGCGTAGGGCGCATTCTGGCCCACGTTCCCGTACGGGATTTCAAACTCGGCCTGCGGTGACCCATAGTTGTTCGACGACGCCCCATACCAATTCGGCTCGGGGGCGGGGCGTAGCTGCGACTGCGGCACGTGCAGCGATCCGGGCACCACCGCCAGCGCGGCGTCGCAGACACCGAGTTCCACCGCGGCGGCGGCTCGCCACACCATTCCCGCGGAAGTGGCGCCGCCCAAGTCCACTCGTTCACCGAAATCCAGTGCTAATCCGAGATATTCGCACAAGGTGGCTGGGGCGAACATGGCTGATTCAGCCACCCCGTGGGTGAGTAGCCCATTGATGCGGGACGGATCGACGCCCGCATCCTCTGTCACCATCTTCGCGAGCAATGCGTATTGGTCGAGGGTGAACCGTGCCGGCCCGCTCGGACGGCGTTCGGCGGGCAATTCGGCGATGCCGATGATCGCCGCTTCGCCACGCAACCCTGTCACGACGGTGTTCCGCGGTGCGGCAATTCGACCGTCGCAGTTCCCGGCATCAACACCGTGTCGCCACGTCGGCCTGCGATGTCGAGGTCCACCAATCCGGCGCCGTTCCAGAGGCGCTTGCCGGTGACCATCCCGCCGAACGTCAGCGCTTCGCCGGGGAGGGCGGTAGCCCGGTTCTGCACCGAGAACGACACCAAACGGCCGGCCCCGCCAATCCAGTCACAAATAGCGCGGGACAGTAGCGCCGCCTGAAGCGGGCCGTGGACCAGCACGTCGTCGTAGCCTTCGGACTGGGCCCACTGTTTGTCGTAGTGAATTCGGTGGCCGTTGTAGGTGGCGGCACTGAAAAAGAACAACTGGGTTTTGTCGACGGTGACCGTGAGCGAGCGGATCTGCTCTCCCACACCGATGTCGTCGTAAAACACCTGTGCATCGGTCATGGCATTCCTAAGGTCGGGCGATCATGGAAGTCGATGCTTCGGCAACCAGCTCATCGTCTTGGTTGCGGTACACCGTGTGCCAGGTCACCAGGACGAATTTGCCGGAGCGACCTTGCTTTTCGACGATCGATTCGATGGTGCGGACCATTTCGATCTCGTCGCGGTGATAGGCCGGCAGGTGAAACTGGAAGCTTTCGCCGCCGGCCATCCGCTTCGGCGCGCGGGGAAATGCGAGGCCGCCCGAGACGGCACCCGAGGATCCATCCGGCCGCAGCGACTCGAGGTGTGCGACCCCGAGTACTGCGTACTGCAGAAAAAGTGGAGGGCAGGTGATGTCACGAAAGCCGTTGGCACGGGCGTACTCCGGGTCGAACCACAACGGGTTATGGTCACCAACTGCTGCGGCCCAGCGTTGCCAATCACGTCGGTTCACCTCACCGGTGGCCGATGCCGCGATCGTGCCGACTCGTGACGCTGAATCGGCGTCGATCAAGCTGTCCTCGCTCACCGGCGCTCCCTTCTTGCTGTGGTGTCTGCCAAGGTCTCCTGCAACCATGCCGCGGCGACATCGGCCCCTCCGCCGAGTGTCGAACCAAGCCGTGCCCGTTCGCTCCACAAGTGCAGATCGGTCTCTGTCACGTAGCCGATCCCGCCATGTAGCTGCTGCGCGTCCAGGGTGATCAGCCTGGCCGCGGTGGCCGCGTGCATCCGCGCGACGGCGGTTTCCCTGGTCCCGGTGTGACCATGCGCTATCCAGAACACCGCCGACTGCGCAGCCAATCGCGCTGCGGCCAAGGCAATGTGCATGTTGGCGATCAAATGTTGGGCCGCCTGGAAGGATGCGATCGGCCTGCCGAACTGATGACGCAGTTTGGTGTAGTCGACGGTGCGTTCCAGCACCGCCTCCCCGATTCCAACCAAGTCGAGTGATGCCAATGCCACCGCGGTGTTGGCGGCCCGGCGCAGCGCGTCTTTCGCCACACCGGTCTGTTCGTCGCCACGAAGTAGCGCGTCGGCGCCCACGGTGACGTCGTCCAATCGCACGACGAACGCTCGGTGCCCGCCAGCCATGTCGAGTGGCTCCATGGTCAGGCCGGCCGCGTGCGCGTCGACGACGAAGACCAGGGTGTGCTCGCCCGCGCCGGCTGAAACCACGATCAGGTCCGCGACGTCGGCGTCGGCGACGTAGTCCGCAGTTCCGTTGAGTCGCCATTGCGCTGACACCGAATTGGCCTGCAGCACTGGCGAGACGACAGCGGCGTCGCGGGCACTCCACAGCGCCGTGGCAGCGCGAATGGTGCCGTTGGCAAGTCGCGGCAGCCAGCTGGCTTTGACGTCCGGGGCGCCAAGCTGGTCGATCGCCAGCGCCGCTTGAAGGCTGCTGTGCACCGTCGTCGGACAGAGGGCACGACCGGCCTCGGTGTAAAACACGGCGAGGTCGTCCAGTGAGCCACCCGAACCGCCGTATTCCTCGGCGATGGCCAGCCCCAACACCCCGGCGTCAGCCAGTGCTTTCCACAGGGTCGGGGTCCTCCGATCGGCGCCGGGTTCATCCAGCGCACGCACCATACTGACCGGGCTCTGGACCGACAGCAGCGCCCGCAACGACGCGGCGAACTCGCGCTGCTCTTCGGTGGGTATCGCTTTCATGCCGCTCGCTACCGTCCGTACGAGGGCATTCCGTGGCCGCGCTGGGCGATGATGTCGCGCAGGACCTCGTTGGTGCCCCCGCCGAAGCGCATCAATGGGGCGGCCCGGTACAGCCGTTCGAACTTGCCTGCCAGGGGCGCTGTTTGGCTGCGATGCGACAACAGTCCGTCCGGGCCGAGTAGGTCGAGCGCCAGATCGGCGATGCGCTGGCGGAGTTCACTGGTGAACACCTTCTCGGCGCTGACCTCCACGGTGGGGATGACACCGTTGTCGAGGATCGAGGCGGCCTCGTAACCCATCAGGGTGGCCACTTCCACATCCGCCTCGGCCTGCGCCAGCCGGCGGCCAACGGCGGGGTCGTGTGCGGGTACCGAACCGTCGCGCCGCGGGCGCAGGGCAAGGTCGCACAGTTCATCCACGGCGCGACGCAGATCGCCCGCGTTGGTCAGTGCACCGCGTTCCAGATCCAGTGCGCCGGTGATGTATGTCCAGCCCCGGTTGATCTCGCCCACCAGATTCGTGGCCGGCACCCGTACGTCTTGGAAATGCACCTCGTTCGTGCGGTAGCCGGACCAGGCATACAGCGGGCGAATCGTCACGCCCGGACTGTCGATTCCGACGATGATCACCGAGATGCCCCGATGCCGAGCGCTGTCTGGATCGGTGCGGACACAGAGCCATTCATGGGTCGCGCGTTGTGCCCCGCTGTTCCAGATCTTGGTGCCGTTGATCACCCATTGCTCGCCATCGCGCGTTGCACGAGTACGCAAGCTGGCCAGGTCTGTTCCGGCCTCAGCCTCGGAATAGCCTACAGCGCAGATCATTTCGCCCTTGGCGATGAGCGGAAGCCATTCGCTTTTGTTCTGCTCGGTGCCGTGCCGCATGATCATCGGCGCTACCGACGTGACCGTGAGGTCGGGCCCCGGCACGCCCCAGTATTCGAATTCGGTCATCAGCAGGTGCTGATAAACGGCGCCGAGGCCCAGGCCTCCGTACTCGCGCGGCCAGTTGAGCCCGAACCAGCCCTTCTCACCGATCTTGCGGCGAAACCGCGCTACCTCGCCGTTGGGATACTCCAGATCGTGCCGGGCGAGCTCAGCCTGTAGCTCTGCGGTGACGTGGTCGTGCAGGAATTCGCGGACCTCGGCCAGCCACGCGCGCTGTCCCGCGTCCAGTGCGAAATCCATTCCAGCAGCACCCAACCCTTTCATCAGGCACCGCGAGCGTAACGCCATCGCGGATCTTCGCTTGTTATTTCGCACTGACAATACGCTCGGCGTCCGTGCGTCTACCCACGCCGGAGAATTAACCGATATCGGTCTCACTGTGTTGAGAGCCGAGCCCCGGGTAGCGCCTGCCGGCTGACTGCAATTGACGTGCCGAAACCGTCAGTTCATGTTCGTCACCGACTATTCGAATGCAATCGTCTAGCAGTCGCTGCGTGAATTCGGCCGCGCCGGTGTACTGGTGACCATTCCACAGTGCGTGGGCGAGGTCGTAACGAGCGCTCAGCACCGGTAGGGAGTCCTCGCCGAATTCCCTGCTGCGCTCGGCGGTCTCTTTTTTCATGACGATGACATGCTCTAGCAGCGCCTCGTCTTCCGCGCGCTGCTTGGCGGCATACTGGGCAGCCCGGACAGTAATTTCTTCGGTCAACGCGCCGCCGCGTTCCGCCATCTCCGTGCTTTGGTAGCGGTCGCCCGTGACGTGCTCGCCCTCATCCAGCGAGGCCGCCCAATCGGCGCGCAGTGTTGCCATCGCCGTCTGCCCGGCAACGGTGAGCGGATGGTCAACACCGAGCGCGCGTATTTCATCATCGACCAGAACCGCCCAGTCCGCGATCGATTCCAGCTCGCGGCTGTCCGGGTGTTGCTCCCAGAGCGCGCAGAGATGCCGCGCGCTCAGCGTCTGCTCGTGGTCGTAGCCAAACGCCGTGCGCAGCAGGGGAACTAACGCCGTCGCCTCGAGAAGAGCCGTGCCGGTGTCGCCGGCTTCGCCCGACCACGTCGCCAACGCCAACCGGCTGGCCAGGGTGTCGGGATGTTCGGCACCGAATAGCCGGGCGCGGGCGGCCACCACCGACGTCATCTCGTCGACTGCGCCGGTGATGTCGCCGAGCTGGCGGCGCCAGACCGCCACGTTGTGGCGCGCCCCCAGCGTTGTTTCGTGCTCGACACCCAAGACCCGCTGTTCGGCGGCGTACAACTGCAGCCACTTGGTCACTGCGGCGATCGGATCCGTACCGGGCCCGGCATAGCTTGCCAACATGTGGTGGGCCATCAGCGTATCGATGTGATCGCCGCCTAGTTCGTTCTCGAGCAGCGGAACAAGCCGTCCTAATTCTTCTGCCGCGGTCGCCAGGTCACCCAGATGCTGCCGCCAATTGGCGATCGCGAGAGCAAGCGACAGGCTTTCCGGGTGGCGAGTGCCGAGCCGCTGTTGACTCTCGGCAAGGAGCTGTTCGGCGATGGGAAGCGCACCGGCCAGATCCCCGGCCGCGCGGTGCGCCGTCATCAGATCCCGCAATGCGGCAGCGGTGGTGTCGTCGGTGGTGCCGTCGATATCCATAGCCCCCATGCCCCGATGTAAGGCCACGCCCGCGCCGAAAGCAACTCACCGAGCCCGCCCTCTGTAAAAACACTGTCAATCTCCCGTTAAAACGCGTCGGCGCCATCGCAGTTATGCCGTGGTGCTGCGAGACTCTTTAAATCGACTGGTTCCAAAAACCAGCTCGCCAGGTCCCAGCCCATAGGGAGTAGTCATGCCCACTGTTGAGACACGCCTTCGGCAGGAATTGCACAACTGCGCCGTGGAGTTACGGCAGCTGGCGTACACCGTGCCCAACGGGGTAGGCGAGCACGATCTGCTGCAGTTGTCTGACCGGATGCACGCAGCCGCCGATCAGGCGATCCGCAAGGGGGCGTAGCCGCCCGCTTTCGGCGCTAGCCGCCGCCGCCCTTGAGGCGAATCTTCCAGCGCACGAAGCTCAGATATACGGCGCTGATGAAGATGAGCATCCCCATGTCGAACCACCAGGTGCCGGCATTGTGATGCCAGTGCGAATCTTTCGGCGTCAATGGGCCCGGCACCAATTTGATCAGATCAACGGTGGAGGCTGACGTCGCAAAGCCCCAGCGCGCCGGCGTGGCCCAGGACATCTGGTCGAGTCCGACCCGCGCGGTGACGGGAATCATGCCACCGGAGAACACCAGCTGGGACATCACCGCGACCACTAGGAGGGGCATGATCTGGTCGTTGGACTTGGCGACCGCCGAGAGCGCCAACCCGAGCATCGCCGAGGCGACGGTTGTCGCCGCGACATCGACGAACAGTTCCAAGCCAGGCTTTCCCAGTGCGGCGGCGCCCTGCGTCGGTCCGCCCTTGCCCAGCAGCGTGATGATGGTGACGATGCCCGACTGCACTACCGCGAACACCGTGTAAACACAGACCTTCGCCAACAAGTAGGCGGAGGTGGACAACCCGACGGCCTGTTCGCGCAGGAAGATCGCGCGTTCACCGATGAGATCTCGGATGGTCAGCGCGGTGCCCATGAAAACCGCGCCGACGTTGAGCAGCACCAGAACCTGTCCAGGCTCGTTGGGCGCGTCGCCCATCGGGTTGGGGATGCCGAATCCCACCGTGCCCGGTACCGACATCGACAGCGAACCCATGATGAAGGGCAACAAGGCGAGGAAGAAGAAGTAGCCGCGGTCGGAGACGATCAACCGGATCTGCCGTCTGGCAATCGTGGAGAACTGGCGCAGCAGGCTGGTGTGCGATGGATCGCCAAGTTCAGCCGGCTTCTCAGCCGGGGGTGGTGGCGGCGGAGGCCCAGTCCGGGCCAGGTACCGGGCCTTGGCCGAGTCCGGGTTGCCGGCGACCGAACTGAAGATGTCAGCCCAGTTCGTCGTCCCCATGGCGGCGCCGATCTGGCTGGGCGGCCCGCAGAAGGCGGTCTTGCCGCCCGGAGCCAGCAGCAGAACCTGATCGCAGACGTCGAGGTAGGTCAGTGAGTGCGTGACCACCAGCACCACCCGGCCGGCGTCGGCCAGCTGGCGAAGCATCGTCATGACCTGGCGGTCCAGCGCAGGATCCAGCCCCGAGGTGGGTTCGTCGAGGATCAGCAGCGACGGCCCGGTCAACAGCTCCAGCGCCACTGACGCGCGCTTGCGTTGGCCGCCCGACAGCTTGTCGACCCGGGTCTCTAGGTGCTGGGTCATCTCGAGTTCTTCGAGCACCCGGGCGACCACCTGGGCACGGTCATCCTTGGTGGTGTCCGGTGGCAGCCGCAGTTCGGCGGCGTACCCAAGGGCTTGGCTCACCGTCAGCTGACCGTGCACCACGTCGTCCTGCGGCACCATCCCGATCCTGCTGCGCAGCGAGGCGTATTCGGCATGAACGTTGTGGCCCTCGAAGGCCACCGTGCCAGTGGTCGGATGGGTATATCCCGCGACCAGCCTGGCGAATGTCGACTTGCCGGCGCCGGACGGGCCGATCACCGCCGTCAGGGTTCCGAGCTGCGCCCCCAGCGAGATGTCGTCCAACAGCGTCTTGTTGTTTTCGATCGTCCATGTCACGCCCCGCACGTCGAGGCCGCCGGTGCGGGTGGCAGTCGCGGTCTCGTCGCGGCGCGCCAGGTTGCCGCCGGCGAAGACGAGGTCGATGTTGCCGATGGTGACGACGTCGCCGTCTTGTAGCACCGCCACGTCGACGCGGGACCCGTTGACGAAGGTGCCGTTGATGCTGCGGTTGTCGTGGATCTCGGTGCCAGTGGGCGTCGGAACCAAGGTGGCATGGTGGCGCGAAGCCAGCACCTCGGGAATGACGATGTCGTTGTCGTTGGCCCGGCCGATCTTGATCGCGCCCGGCATCGAGCCCACCGTGGTTTTGCTCGGGCGCAAGATCCGCATCATCGAAGTGGCGATGTTCGCCGCGTCGCCGCCGACGCGGCTGGTTTCGGGATCCCCGTCCCCGGCCGGGGATGCTTGCATCGGGTGCGCCCGGTAAATGTGCGGCGACGACTGCTGCCCGGTGGGCGGGGCGGTCGGCAGCCCGCCGGTCGGCGGCCGCGGCAGCGGACCCGACGGGGGGTTGTGAACGAT
>Ga0208987_1000023_pt1 | contig 39284 bp, 62 predicted proteins | sample MedBloCARef_O2_FD_187845 | JGI IMG/M metagenome (GOLD analysis project Ga0208987, IMG submission 187845) | Forest soil microbial communities from El Dorado National Forest, California, USA - Mediterranean Blodgett CA Ref_O2 (SPAdes) (version 2) | ecosystem: Environmental > Terrestrial > Soil >... | reverse complement strand
CCCTTTCAAAATGCTGGAAAGCAATTTAAACTTTCCTTTATTGACTTTCAAATGGATTCAAATCTTATTTCTCCTGCGATTGCGGCTATCACTGTGCAACTTTTTGTTAATTCTTATCTTGGTGAGCAGGCGAATCTTATTGCATCAAACCAAGAGCTACTTAATTCATCTCAAAATTGCGGATTTATCACAAATGCAACTCAAGCAAATCCATGCCAAATCACAAGTCCTGATCACAGTTTGATTCCTGGCACTTTGATTTACATCGCAAATGTTCAAGGTATGACTCAATTAAATGCAGCTATCTACTCGATTACTGTTGTAGATGCTAATAATTTTACGCTGGATAATACAGATTCGTCTGGGTTCAGCGCGTATATTAAGGGAGGCATCTGGAATACCTCACCTGTCAATGGACAGACATATATTCCAGGGTCTGAGTATGCATGGTATCGATTCTATAGCACTCAATTTGGGCAGTTTCTACGTATAGGCTTGACTTACGATGACAGCCTTATGAATCAGCTAGCCACGCATCAAACGCCTATGGAATTGAACGCCATGAACCTGTGGATGAGAGAAGGCGGAAGATTAATCAACTAATGTAAAGCGGATTTACATGGAAACAGAAGAGAAATAAACAATGACCTTCTCTAGCGACAATGCCCTAAACACAAACCAACTTCCTATCTCGCTGGATGTCAATCCAGATGATGAGGAATTTGAAAACATACTGCTACTTTATCTACGCAGAGTAGCTAATGCAGTCAATACGAAAACGAGCGGCCTTTTCCTTCTTCAAGAGAATGCTAACTTCCAGCAATGGTTTCAAATTGGAAATCCTCAACAGAATCGAAGTGCCTATAGATTAACATCTGATCTGGTAGCCTTGAATGCGGGCAATATCCCGATTGGGACAACTAGCATTGTCTTAACATCTTCAACTCAGCCCATGGCGATTAATGGCTATCTTTATCCAGTTCAAGGTTTTGGAGGAGCTAAAGACACAACAGGATTATCTTATTTTTTAAATGATCCTGATATCTACGTTAGATATAACAGCTCGACAAATACGATTATTATTCAAAACAATACGGCTAACGCTCTAACATGGTGTGTATGGGTTATGGAGTATCTAAAGAATTAAATAGGTGATTTATGCCAGGTATACAAGATTGGTTATTCGGATCTTCTCCACAACTAAAACAGAAAGCTACTGGAACGGCTCAACAACAACAATTTGGTGGACAAGATTTAATTAGTTTGTTGCAAAAAATGATGGGACAAGGAGGCGGTTTACAGCAAGCAAACCAATATGATCAAAGTTTACTTGGACAAGGACCTGAAGCTTTTAATCAGTTCTCACAGCCATATTTACAACAGTTTCAAGAGCAAATACTTCCTCAGATATCCGAGAGGTTTGCAGGCGCAGGAGCATTATCCTCAAGTGGTTTTGGACAGGCTATTGGAGGAGCAGCTTCAGGGTTACAGGGGGAGCTGGCTAAACTATTTTCACAATTACAAGGGCAATCAGCTCAAAGACAGCAAGGACAATTTCAAAATCTTTCTCAAGTAGGTCTTAATTACAATCCTTTTGCCTATCATGAAAAACAAGGATCAACTGGATTTGCTGCTCCATTTTTAACTGCTTTAGCAAGCAATCCAAATCTTTTTGGAGGGTAACTTGGTTCAATTTTTTAAAGGTTCAGCAGATCCTCGAGATGCGGCTTATGGAAGGCTTGCCGATGCTCTAGGAAAAGGTTTAGGCAATGGTTTAAACACTTATTATGCTAATAGAAGCTTAGATAGCGTTCTTCAAGATAAAGCTTTGGAAGATGCTCCCATATCTAAGAAAATGGGGGCTTTACAAAACGCCTTGCGTCCTTATGGAGAGAAAGGACAACAGATCTTTCAGGAAAGGATGCAGGTCGAGCAACAAGAACAGCAAGAAGCGCAGCAAGATGTATTAAGCAGAGTCGTTTCTGGTGAAGAAGTTAAACCAAAAGACTTGAAAAAACTGACTCCAGAAAACCAATTGAAAATCTTTGAATTGCAGAAGAAAAGGGAAGGCGGGAAGAGTGTTTATGACGCCCTAACTAAAGCTGGTTATCCCGAAGAAACTGCAAAAATTTGGCAAAATCAGATGGAAAATGCTCCAACAGGGGGTCAATCCGATGTTATTAAGAACGTAAACGATTTAATCAGACGTTCAAAATCAGGGAAAGGTCTTGGTCAAGAACAGACAACTAAAGAAGAAGCAAAGCCAAATATTGATATTCCAGGAACCAATTTAGGAGCTCTTGAACTTGACTTTCCTGAACTTCCTGAGCCTATCGGAATGACTCCAGCCGATATCGTTAAACAAAACGAATATAGAGAAAAAACTAATATTCCTTTCTATACGGAAGCCGTCGATCGTTTAAATGCTTTGGATGATGAATATCGAGAAGTCAAGCATTTGCAAGACTTAAATGAAATACCTGGGGCTCTTCCTACAGGAATTGAAAAATGGAATGTGGATTGGGATTCAGGGGACTTACGTGTAAAAGCTTTAGCAACTCCCGAAACACAAGATTATGTAAAAACTATTGCACGTATGGCTAGAAGAGCAAAAGACTTCTTTCCTGGTCGAGTTACAAACTTCGACTTAGATCAATTTAAACAGGGTTTTCCTACGCTTGCAAATGATCCTGAAGGACGTAGACTTATAGCCGAACAGCTTGCTTTAGGAAATCGAATTGCTTATCTCAAGGATGAGACATTCAAATCTGCTATGGATCATTATGGCTCTGGCGCCGATCCAGTTCTAGTTAAGAAATATGCAACAGAAAATTACCGTCGTCTTAAATCTCAATTAGAAGATCAGTTAAAACAAGTCAACAGCCAAGCTAGAGAAATGGTAAAAAAATCAAACGGAAAACAAGAAAGACCTTCTTTAGATGAGATTTTCAAATGAGTTATCAAGAGAAGTATCAAAAAGCTTCACAAGCCGGATATTCGGATGAAGAGATAATCGATTATCTTGCAACAAAAGATCCTGCTTTTGAAGAGAGAATGAAAAAAGCTCAAGATGCGGGATATTCTCCTAAAGAAGTTTTAGGGTATTTCAAGGAATCTCCTAAAGAGAAAGAATTGGATGCTGGAGATTATGCTACCGATTTCGGAAAGCAAACCGCCCAAGGTGTTGGAATAGGAGCTCTAGGAACCTATGGAGATATTCTTGATCTATTTGGCCTACAACCTAAAGAAACGCTTCCAGGCGAGAAAGCTAAGTATGGCCGCGAATTCGACGTCTTAGAGAAACTGGAGGGGAATGAAGTGCCCTCTGCGGGCGAACTTATGGAACTTTCCGATGATGATGATATTTCTCCAAGATTTTCGCGAATATCTTCTTCACAAGATGTTGAATCTTTAGGGCAAGATTTGGATCTCGTTTCAGAACCTAAAACGGCAGCAGGGCGTTATGGACGCAGAATAGGTAAACTTGGAGGCGGCGGACTTGCTTTTGGAAGCACCGCCTTGGCAGCTCCGATTGCGGCAGGTATAGCAGGTCAAACGCTTGAAGAAGCCGGTGCTCCTCCATGGATGCAAGCTGCTGCCGAAATAATCGTCGCTCTCAAGGTAGCTCCCAAGAGTAATGTTCCTATAACCTCCAAAAGCAAAGAAGTAGAAAAAGTTATCCAAGATTTGAGAAAAGCCGGTTATACAGAAAAAGATATTACTTTAGCTAAAAGTGCTTTAGAGGAAAGAAATCTTCTCAAGAAATACGCTTCTTTAACTCCTGAAGCAGAGAATGCAATAAATACTGGTATAAAAAATAGTGAAAATCTATTGAAAGAACAGATTAAAAAAGGTCTTCCTGGATATGCTGAAGGTGGGTTGCCTTATCTTGAAAAACAAGCTTCAAATGTTTATCAAACCATGGAAGAGTTGGCTACAACCATTCCCGTAAAGAACACTGAACCAGTCAAGAAGTCAATTCAAAATGCCATCGATTATTTAGAGAAGTATCCATTATTAGATGAGCAAAAGAAATTCATTGAGTTCCTGAAAGATGGTCTTGTGAAATCTGATAAAGCAAATACAGCAGAATTTTTTACAGGATTCTATCGCAATTTAGGAAAGGCTGGAAATTGGGGAGATCCTAAACAAAAAGAACATCTACTCGGCCTTGTTAAACAAGGGATAAAAGATACTTTTGAGCAATCTGGCCATGAATCTGCTAAGTTTGGAAAGTACTTTGAAGCTACTAATGAAGCATGGAAAAAATGGCTTAACGCCAAAGACCTTATGCAGGCCATTGAAAAAGCACAGAATGTAGATGGTACTAATTTCAAAAAGCTGGCTTCGATTCTTAATGATCCGCAAAATCACGACCTCGCCAAAAAAGTATTAGGGCCTGAACCACTAGCCAATATTAAATCTATTACTGAAGGCGCAGGAGCTATTGACTCTCTTCTTAAGCAAATTCCTAAGAGCGATAAGAGTATTCAATCTCTGAAGATTTTAGAGGGATTACGATCTTTATTCACCGGAGATTATCGACCTTTGGCAGCCATCATTACTCTAGAAGGAGCTAAACGTCTAGCTACGTCTCTATTGACCAATCCTGAAAAACAGAATATTATGAAGCGTATTATTACGGCATCGAAGAATAATGCGCCACAACAAGCAGTGATCCTAGCCCAAGAACTCATTAAAACACATTCCTCTCAAGCCAAAGAAGAAGAAGAGCAGCGCCCACAATCTGTAAAACAATAATCATCCTTTCACCTCTAATATGCCACTGGTAGGATTCGAACCTACCTACTTTCACCTGAAACTTACCTGATACCCTATACTTTACTCAGTGGGCAGAGAATGCGCTCATTCTCCTCCTAGGGACTGATTTTTTAACGAGGGCAGTTAATCCTCACGATAAGCGATGGGACTCGAACCCACAATCTAAGTCTTAATCTATCCAATATCAGTGGCTAATCCTTATACGGGTCATTTGTGCGATCGTCGGCCATACAGACGCCTATCGGCGAAAGCGTATGCAAAATCTTTATTGTTCCCTCATGAGCTCGTAAAACTTCATCAATTCGTTTATACGCGTAGGGGCTCTCATCCAAATCACCTCCACGCACTTCAACTCCGACTCGTTTAATCCAAGCATCATGGTCTTGTTTATTAACCAATCCGGCAGTGAGCTGTTTTCCTGTTTTTCTGTCTCGCTTGCCTTTGGCTTGATTTCTTCCAAGGAGACGTCCAGCTCCGTGAACAGTCGAGAATAGAGAAGCTGCTGATTCAGGGGATTCAACTCCTTCGAGGATAACTGAAATATCGCCCATACTTCCTCCAACAAATCCCCTTTGGCCTTTAAAAGCTTGTGTCGCACCTTTTCGGACAACCCATAAATCTTTATCAAAATGGCGTTCTTTCCAGGCAAAGTTGTGATGGTTGTGCACTTCTTCCAAAATCTCAGACCGAATAATCTGTGACACCTTTTTGCATACCCAATCTCTTCCAGCGTATGCATAGCGACCAGCAAGTTCCATGCATTTGAAATATTGGGCTCCGAGGTCTGAATTTTCATCAAGAATGACCGGCTTGGCGTGGACTCCATCTTTTCCTCCTGCTTGTTTTATGAAATGAGCGCAGATACTATGGCCTAATCCACGGCTTCCAAAATGCACACCGACCCAAATTCGATTCCGCTCATCGGTAAAAATGTCAACATAGTGGTTTCCACTTCCGACAGTTCCAAGTTGTGATCGGGCTTTGTCCTTGAGTCCACGTAACAAATCAAGTTCATTCCAGATGGGGTCATCGAACAAGTCATTTTCAACAATTTCATTGTTTTTTCTCCCTACACCAAAACTAATATGTTTTTGTATCTCATTCATTATTCTATAGATGTTATTTTTAATAACATCAGTGTCAACATCAAGCAAAACAGCTTTATTACCGCAAGCGATATCAAAACCAACCCCGTTGACATTGACAGCATGCTGATAAGCCACAACCCCTCCAACAGGGACAGAATAGCCAATATGATGATCGGCCATAAGGGCAACGTAATCCGGTTTGATATCATGTTCCATCACCGCCTTCATTTGTGATACTGCTTCTGGAAGTGGGTCTCCCCACACTGGAATTCCTTCTATATATTTCATGCTTTTTGCAAAACCTTTTCATAAATTTTGATTTAAAATATTCCAAACTAATTGAAGAAACTGTTTATGATTTTCTTTAGAAACATTATTTTTTATTAATATAATTATTGAAACGCATAATCCATTCAAAATATTGTCTAAATCTTCATCTGTATTATTTGAATATTTATGCCTAATTTCTTTATATATTCTTAAACCATCTTCTAAAAATTGAGGATTTTCATTCCCAGGCAAATTTTGAAAAGGTTTTCTTTTATTTGATGTCATGCTTTTTGCAAAACCTCATAATAAAATTCTGACATCTCATAATGGTATCTAGATTCATATAAATGCGTTTGCATCTTTTGCCATTCCATCATGCAACTGAGGCCATAACTAGAAAGAAAAGTTATACATCCAGCTACGATTTTACTCATTGGAGTTCTAACTCCAAATGTTGCCAAAAATCCATTAAAACAATAGTGAGCTTTGATATAATCATCTGTTTCAGGCAAATACCAAGCAATGTCTTCAGCTTTTTTGAAATGATAATCCCCGCTTCTTTCATGAAAATCCATTTTATCAAAGTAATACATCTGAGTTCCATGATCTAGCTTACTTTCAATCGGCTGAAAATAGGTTTCTGCCCTACAATCCATCGACATTAGAAAAAAGAAATAAACCACATAAATCACCATGTATGTTTTCCATGGATGCCCCTTCTTGGATATCATATTAACGATAAATCCCGTTATAATTGGCACTAAAGCCATTAAAATGTTTTTCATTTTACTCCAATGAAAGGTAATGCTCCCGATGTTACGTGAGGCATTTTCCCATCCCATTTCTGAACCGCTTGCCATTGAATCAATTCAGCCGTCACAGACTTCGCCAGAACTAAATTTGCCTTTGCTTCAGATTCGGCTTGTAGAATTGCACATTTTGCTTGCCCTTCAGCCTTTGCAATCTGCTTTTTAGCCTCTGCCTCTGCTTCTCTAAGTTCATTCTCTCTTTGTTGGGCTCTTTGCATAGCTTCAATTTTTGAATTCAGAGCAGCGATAACATTTGAGGGAAAGTGAAATCTTCCGATTAAATAAATACGGCTTAATTCAATTCCTATTGGGGCCAGGTCTTGTCGTACATGCGCTTCGACATCTTCGAAAAACGATTCTTTTCCAGAATATAGGTCTTCGATACGTGTTTTGCTGGCCGACTTATTAATAGCATCACGTATATAGTTCCTGATGAATACATTAGTAATTTCATCCATTCCTCTTCGATAACGTTGAAATATAAGAGGAATTGACTCAGAACGCAGATGGTAAGTAATGCCAATGTCAGCTGAAACCGCCATACCCTCGCTAGTTTGAAAATTAAATCCTTCACGATCACCCTCCCAGGTATCATTTTGCTCAAAGATTGGAAACTGATAAACATTCTTCCATGGAGCAATCCAATGCATTCCGACATGTAGTTCTTTAGCTTCAACGCCTTTGGTATCTCCTAGCATATCAATAACAACTCCAACATAACCTGGAGAGATCATTTTGAAACAGAATAACCATGTAATAAATAGTATTACTACGATGATGGCTATTAATCCAGCCCAGATTTCATTGGTATTTTTTTTCATTTATTCCTCTGTTGTTTTTTTAGCCAGATCGACAGGTTATTTTTTTTCACACATTCCTTGAAAATGTAATCTTTCCAGTTCCGATTCTGAAATTCTAAACGGGGCTTTTTTCCCAGCACTTGGTCTGGAAGCATAGATTCTACCTTGCTTGATCGCTCTACGAACAGTTGTAGGATGTATTTTTAATTTATTGGCGAATTCTTCAACTGTAAGAAAATTCATTATGGTGTCCTTTTGTGATATGCATAGCTTCATTGTATCATGTTACGCAATATACGTCAATATTCTGTTGATCAATTAATATTTATATTGACTGACATGAATTTTATACAGCAGTTTTTAGTTTAACACCATAAAACGGAGTAAGAATATGTCCAAGATGTTTCAAGTTTATGGGATCGGTCAGGCATTAATCCCTGTTCTCCCACCACCTTTGCCTTTTCAAACTGCACCGACCATCAACCAAACGAACTATGAAATTGGTCAGCTAGTTTTTACACCTCCTCATGCCCCTACAGCATTTTATATTTATGGTGGAGGCGGTAACTGGGTTGAGCTTGTTACAAGCTCTGGAAACGTCCTTTCTGTTACTGGAACTGCTAATCAAGTTTTAGCAACGCCAACAACAGGGAATGTGGTTTTATCTTTGATCGGTCCTTATACACCTGCGACATATACAGCTCACGGAGTATTAATTGGGGAAGGAACAGGATCGATCGTGGCGACTGCCGCAGGAGCAACAGGAACATTATTTGCTGGTGCCACAGGAGCCGATCCATCCTTTACCGCATCTCCATCGGTTACAGGAAATATGACAGCTGCAACAGGTTTTGTCGCCACAACAGCAGGCGCAGGTATTACGCTTAATTCAGCAGCAACCGCAGGTACTACCACAGCAACATTAAACGGACGTTCAGGTCAAGTGACTATTACAACTCCGACAATCAATGCTGGAGCAACTTTCACGATGACGATTACTAACTCCTCAATTACTGCATCAACTACTCAAGTGATTTATGGAATTACTGGGGGCACAACAGGATCGGCGATTACAATCCAAAGTGTAACTAATAGTGCTAGTCAATCGGTAGTAGTCGTTCAGAACGCTTCTGCGGTAACTAATAGCACTGCATCGTTGGTTTTAACATTCCTAGTTATCAACTAAAAGGAATAATATGGCAATCAACAACAGCCAACGGGCCGCACCAGCGACAGAACTTATTCAAGCAATGACAGGATCAAATGTTCTTATCGGGACATTGATCCATAATCCTGCAATTATTATTTTTGATAATCAAAGTGATGCTTCCGTGGTGATTTCCATTGGAACTATAAGTTGGAAGACTTTTACAGCAGGTGAAGCTTTAGTGTTAGACCTTAGAGGTAATCATGGTATAGCAGCAAACTTTACATTTGATGAGGGAACTTCCATCTTTGGTAATGGTGCGGGTACAGGAAGCTTTTCAATAACTTATATTTATGCATTAAATAACTAGAGGTGGATTATTAGCCAGATATACAAGCCATTAACCTCGGCAGGTCCGATCCCTCCCATTATTGCTACGCAATATGTAACCCAAGATGGGACTGCCGTTCCAGCCGCTAATATTCTTCTAGTTAATGGGAATCAATCTACTGAAAATAACACCAATGGAATCATTTCTAAAGGTGGTGTGGTAGGGACAGGAACATCCAATGAAGTAGATTTGGTTATTACCAATAGAGCCAATGTCACTGCAACAACTGTTGGAGCTACGACTCAAACTGTTGTACTGCTGACTCCTACAAGTGCGAGTTCCATGTCATTCCGAATGCTAGTAACTGGATATGACGCGGGAAGTAACATCGCCATTGGTGGGGAGCAAATAGGTCTTATTAGAACTCTTGCAGGAACGGTTACCGTGGTAGGGACTAATGATACTTTCGATGAATCAGATGCCGCATTAAACGCCGCCGATTGGAATGTCATCTCCTCATCCCCTACGCTTTCTATGCAATTCGTGGGTGTGGCGGGTCATACAATTGTTTGGCGAGCTCTTTTTGAATATACACAAGCACCATAGGATTTAAAATGGCAGGTTTTGAAAATGATGTAATGGTTGCTAAGAACGTCAATTTTGATGAAGCAGCCGCAAAGCCGCATTTAGGAATTATTAATGCTGCTGGAAAACTCCCTATTGGTACAGGAAACACCTATCCTACTCCGGAGATCCTCGCTGGCGTATTAACTTCACCAGATTCTAGCGTTACTATTGGATATAGTTCCCCCAACATCACTTTAGTTGTAGCAGGCGGGACAACAACAGGTCAAACAATTACAGGAGATTCTGGAGGACCTTTATCTCCTACGGCAGGAAACTGGAATATTTTTGGTCAACAAGCATTGACAACTCCTGTTATGGATACTATTGGTAGTGGATCTACTCTTAACATTGAAAATCGGACATGGGAAACTCAATATATTGTTGATCAATCAACAACTCAGGGATTAAGAGGCACCTTCTCAACAATTCAAGCAGCAATTGATCAAGCTAATGCTGACGGTTTTGGGGCTACTGGAGCTGAAGTTATCATTAGACCAGGAACTTATAATGAAAATATTTTGGTTGCAGCAGGACAAAGCCTAACATTTAGAGGAACGACAGGAAATGCATTTCCGTTTTCTGTCACTATTAATGGTAATCTAGACTTCTCATCATCGATATTAGAAAACATCAATCTTGAAGGAACGATAAATTGTTCAGGATCTCTAAATCTATTCAATTGTAGAGTATTTACAGCAACAATAACACTTCCTGGCTTTCCTGGATTTAATGCATTTAATTGCCTTCTCACAGGATGTACACTCACAGCAGTGGGTAGGGGGGGGTATGTTCTTAATAATTGCAATTGTGGATTCAGTACATTTTCTTCAAATGGAACATCCAGCATAATTGAATCTCAGAACTTCACTTTGAATGTAACAACTTCTGGAGGAAATTCAGGAAATGGAACTGTCAAATTTTGCGATCATGTTACTTTAAGTTGTGATGTTGGAACCACACTTAATGTGGTGGATACATTACTAGCGGGATCAATTACTGCAAACGGAACTGTCAATTATTCAAATGTTTGCAAATCCACCTTGTTTTTCTTTGCCTCTTCTTTTATTACCGGAGCTGCAAATCTTCTACAAAGCTCTCAAGGCAATGTAATACATAGTCGAAGAGTCGCTGTTGATACTTCTATTGCAGCTGGCGATTATTATATTGGAGTCACTGACACTTCTTCTCCAAGAACTATGACTCTTCCAATCGCTTCGACTTTACTAGATCAATCTTTCATCATTAAAGATGAATCTTTAGCAGCAGCCACAAATAACATCACTATCAATGTTAGTGGAGGAGCTCTTATTGATGGTTCTGCAACAAAACTTATAAATACAAACGGCGGAAGTCTGACGTTTATTTTTGATGGAACCAATTACTTTATATTCTAGGAAAATATGACATATTTAGAACCAAAAGTTACTTCCACAGGTGGATCAGTCGCTATTACATATGGAACTAATGCAATTAATTTAGAGGTTGCTACAGGGTCTACTAGTGTCGATACTCTTTCAGATGACGTAGGTACAGTAATAACACCCGCTGCTGGAAATATTCAGTTAGTCGGTCATGTTGTTGAGCAGGGATCCACTAAATTTTCAACTATTGTCGCGGGAACTAATCTAGCTAATATTAATCCTATGTCTGCATCTAGATGGATAGTAGATTCTCTTGGATTCAATGGAACTCATACAACGATTGCTGCTGCTATTACATCTGCCACAAGTGGTGATACTATTGAAATTCTTCCTGGAACTTATACAGGAAATCTTACATTGAAAGCTGGAGTAAATCTGACGGCTTGGGGGTCGGATAGTTCTCTCAATGCCACAGGAAAAGTGATTATTTCGGGGACATGCACGTTAACAACAGCTGGGTCTGTCACAATTTCAGGGATTCAACTTCAAACAAACTCTGCTGATCTTCTTGATGTGACAGGGACATTAGCAAGCATTGTAAACCTACAAAACTGCTATTTAAACTGTACAAATAATACAGGGATTACATTTAGTTCCTCCAGCGCTTCTTCAGCTATTAATATAGACAATTGTTATGGAAACTTGGGAACAACTGGAATTAAACTTTTTGCGCATTCTGGCGCAGGTTCTTTAAGCATTTTTAATTCAGACTTTACAAATACAGGTGCATCTACAACAGCAAGCACTATATCTGGATCTGGATTGGTTGCATGTAGAAGATCAGTATTTTTCTCTCCCATAACATCTTCTTCAACATCAGGATTTGGCGGGGATTGGTGTGGATTTAATTGTAGCACTTTAAATACTACAGCTTTGACATTAGGTGGATCTGGTTCAAGCTCCTTCACCAATAGCAATATTCTAGGTGGAAGTGCTTCAGCAGTATCTATTTCGAATACAACAGGTATTTACAATTCTTCAATCTCATCGTCTAATACCAACGCCATTACGGGAGCTGGTACTATCCAATATAGCGGACTTAGTTTTACAAGCTCATCTACTACAATCAATACAACTACACAAACCATTGCGGGAACACTTCAAGGATCTAAGAATACAGCACCTACAGCAGGATTTATAGGAGAGCAAATAAGGTCTACTGTAGTAGTTGGATCGCCGATTAACTTATTAAATAATACAGTGACTAATATTACATCAATAAGTTTAACTCCTGGAGTTTGGGATGTAAGTGCAGTAGGAGAAGGAGCATTTACCGGAGTCTCCGGATTTCTATTTTTATCTGTAAATAGTGTTAGCGCAACTCTTGGAACACGTGGAGATAATTCTATGGGTTTTGGGTTAGTTGCGACAGCTCCTACAATATCAATGTCACTTGCAAGCTATAGGGTTACTGTTTCAACAACAACTACTTATTTCATGATTATGGATGCTAATTTTACAACAGGTGCGTGTACAGGATATGGTCGCATATCTGCCACGAGAGTTGGCTAACGCATTAAAGGAATGAATTTCAGAATGGAAACATCTTGGACTTCATTCAAATCAGACGCCTTTTTTAAGATAGACTCCTCCGAAGCCTTCCAATTAATATATCTTGGAAGTTTAACAGTCTGTAGATGGTATTGATCTCTTGTCCAATAGTGATTGATTTGAAGATGCTTGATCATGACATTAGCTTCCAAAAAGTTTTTTTCCTTATTTGTATTTACAGGATATTTCCCAGGCTTATATTGTGGAAAGTGGGGGTTCAAGATAGTTTCCACATGGTCTACTTTGAATATGCTCTTATACCATCCATTATGAGGAGATGATGTTATAGCTTTCATAGTCAGTCTTTCTATCATTAACTCTTCAGGATGCACATAATCGACATTAGAAGTGCCAAAACATTGCCAGTGGATGCAAACTCCAGAATAGCGATTATAATGCTTCTTAAGCGTTTCCTTTAGAGAATAACAGTCTAAGGGAACAATAAACTCATCCACGTCGATGATTGCGAGCCATTTAGTCTTCCTTCGACATTTATTTAAAGCATCTTGATATGCATAAGCTTGACATCCCCATGCAAAAGGAATTTCAGGCCATAGATTCGGCCATTCTTCTAATTCGACGACACCTGAATCAATGTAGGGCTGTAAAACATTCATATAATCATCAGTGCTTTGATTGTTATATAGCCAAAAGTGCTCAACACCAATGATGATGTTATAATCAATCCACTCTTTTAAGAAACGGGCTTCATTTTGAAATATAGAAGCAACAGAAATAGTATATTTCTCTGAAAATGCACTACAAGTAAGAAGTAAGAATAGGATTAATTTTCGCATCTTAATTTTTAGGATTTCATTATATTGACCCAAAAGTCAATAGAAAATATTATAGAGGCAGAAAATTGAAGAAAAAAATCGTTGAAAAATTAAATAAAAAGGTGTACATGTTATATTTATTATTGATAATCCCTTTTTTAACTAGCTGCCAATATCTTCCTCAAATAGCAAAAGACGTTGAGGATATAGCTACAGATACAGCTATTAAAATAGAGATTTCAAGAGAAACGTTTCAAAAAGAAACCGATCTACAAATACAAATTAATGTCCAAAACAAAGATGAACCAAAGGAAAAATCATAACATGTTAGACAAGATTAAAGATTTATTTAAAGACGGCTTGCAATACACGCATACGGCAGGACTTCTTCAGCAATTAGCAAATTTGGTGAATATTGTTCATGTGCAATATATGAAAGATGAAGATGGGAAAAATGCTGCTATTGATTTGATTTGCGCTATTTTGCAAAGCCATAAAGACATTCCTGCTGTTAAAATTGAGGCCCAGAATGCCTCTAATTAAGACCGGATCGAAGAAATCTATTGGCGAAAATATAAAAACTGAAGAATCTTCGGGGAAAAAGCCTAAGCAGGCGATTGCAATTGCACTAAACGTTGCTAGAAAAGCTGGCGCAAAAATACCACGAAAAGGGAAAAAATAATATGGACAAAGCAATTAAAAAAGAAAAGAAAGCCATGGATAAGGGCATGGAAAAGCTAGAGAAAATGGATAAAAAGAATGATAAGAAGCAAGAGAAAAAGGGAATGAAAAAAGCCATGAAGAAAAAAGGCTGTTAATCTTTCCTCTATTTTTTTAGAATAAATCCCTGTAGTATTGATTTACTTTAGGGATTTTTTTGATTATCGATTGCATCGGATGTCTACATGGCGCACGTCCAAAATTAGAAGGAGGAGATCTTCTAATTGTAACAGGAGATTTGACAGCTAGAGATGAACCCGAACAATATTTGGCATTCAACGAGTGGTTAAAAAATCAAAATTATAAAAGAAAAATTGTAATAGCTGGAAATCATGATAACTGTCTTCAGTCTGGAGTGACTGTATTTGTAAATCCTTTATTGGCTAATTCGTATATTCCTCTTTATGGCATAGATGTGAATTATCTTTGCGACTCAGGAACCGAATTCGAAGGGTTAAAAATTTGGGGATCTCCATGGACTAAAACATTTAAAAGAATGAATCCTAATTGCAAGGCTTTTACCGTTGAGACTGAAAAAGAATTGGCTGAAAAATGGGCATTAATTCCCGATGATATGGATATTTTAATTACCCATTCTCCTCCTTATGGAATTCTAGATGGCATTCCCATGGAAGATGGATCCTTATTTCATGTAGGCAGCAAATCTCTTTATGGGCGCCTAAAGTATGCGATAAGGCCGCATCTACATGTTTTTAGTCATATCCATGAGGCTTACGGTCAAATCGAACATTTCCCAACTTATAATGATAAGATGATGATTTCTATTAACTGTAGCATCATGAATAAACTCTACAAACCTGTAAATGTGCCTATCCGGATTATTTTATGATTTAGGTGACCATGATTTTCCAAGTTGTCGTTGATTCTTTTCGGTATTTATCCAAGTCTATGTCTTTGATTTCTGGGATCTCATCGTAAGCTACTCTGCCGCGCATTACCATCTTCATGGCCTTAATGCCATCTCCTAAGCAGCTTTGATCTCCACAGAGACTTAAAAGCTCCTTGCGATATCTTTCTTTGATCTCTTCTAGACTCTTGATTTGGTCATTTATTTTTCTGTAGTGTGACGCAAGTTCTTTCCATTTTGGTTCTTTCGACATGTCTTTATAGTCCGAATCCTGCAATGCAGGCGGTTCGCAAAATGCCACACATCTCCAGAAATCACGCGCTTTAGGCATGAATTTAACTCTATATTCTGGGTCAGGAAATACTTCGAGGTAAATTCCATTTTTCCCGTCATAGCTATAGTAAAAACACTTTTCAGCTCCAGTCACAAGTAATTGGTGTTGCATCTGATCTTTGTAATATTCCGGAATTTCTCCTCTAGAAGCCATGGCATGCAATTTATCTCCTCCACATTTTATTTCAAGTAAGGTAGATCCATCTTTCGACATTCCATCAAGAGATGCTCCTAAAAAATCAATCTGAGTGCTTTCTACTACCGCAGGCATCATATCGATCCCATGGAGTTCAATGAATCGAGCCCGAGCTTCGGGTTCAAGTCTTTTACCTCTTTCCATAGCTTCATTGGATTTCTTCTCTTCAATCAGACCTAGCTTCCGTTGCCAGCATCGATAAGTGGTTTCCCATGGGTTATTTCCCATGATTATTGAAGCGTCTGTTGCTGTGATGACTGTCTTTCTCCAAGACAGCCATTCTTGTGATCCTTGTTCTAATTCAATTATCTTCATGCTATTGCCCTTTCTTGGTCTTTTAAGTATTTAAGTTTAGCATTGAGAGAAACCATGCACTTCTCGAAGCAAGTTTTAGGAAGGTCTGGGATAGTCTTCGCATTGAAACTTTTACTAATCCAGTCAAAAAAGGATTTGTTGCTTTCCTCATCTAAACTATTGATAAGAGTTGTCAAAGCGATGATTTCCGTCTTTCCCATGCGCTCAATGTGCGCAGGCTTTTCTTGAGGAGGTGGCTGATTATTTTGCTCTTTACCTCTTCCTACTGAAGCTTCGCCGTCATCGTCGCTTTCCTCATCAGCGACAATTCCTGTCATCCCGCAAAGACTATATCTTTTTGCGTACGTCATTGCTGATCCAATTCCCTGGCTATCCATTTTTGTAGCAATCAAAGGAAATTCTCCCGCCATCCACTGACCAGATGTATGCGCTAATAAGGTTACCAGAACAAATTTACCATCTGTGGTCGTAGAAGGCATTTGAGATACTGCTATCCCATTTTTTGACAAAGGCGATCTAGCCGCTTCCATACAGCTCGTAAAATCTGCATAACGAGTTTTGTAATGAGGATTAAGACGGTTAAATACAGCTGGCTTCATTTCTCCTTGAGCCTTAGCCAAGGCTGAAACGATTTCATTGATTTGCGGACTTGTTTTAAGTGTTAGATTGCATTGCATAAAAATTTCCCTTTCTTTGTAATTTTGTTTTTGATAGCTTGGCGTCATAGCACATTTCTTACGTTCTCATGGGAGGAGGATGGTTACCTCCTCCACCTTATAAGATCACATAAAGTCTCTCCAAGAAAGACCTAAGCAATCCATGCATCCCGAACAACATTCTTGATTCAAATCTGTATCAATTTCATATTGATACAAATCCGCATCATCTTCCATGTTCATACGGTCGTAGCAACCCCATTGATCCCAATCTGTTGCGTTCATAATTAGAACCCATACATGTATTGGATCTCTTTCAAGGTGTTAGCTTGTTTATGAAGCTCCCAACTCATTTGCTCTAGCAATTGTGATCCATAAGAATTGTAGTTCTTTGGGTCATTGCAAAATGCATCTAAGGCCTTTGATGTAGAAGCGATATTGGCGATCGCTTCATCTATAACTTGATTATCCATATTCTAGTCTCCTTTTCTGTTTCTCTTTACCACTTGCTTTTATATCAAAGCAGCTGTTATATTCACCAATGTATCGGATTTACGGATTTAAGTCCACAAAAATAAATAAGAAAGGGGATTAGGTGAACATATTAGCAGTTTGGATGAAGAATAATCATAAAGTACAACGCGGAGTAGCCGAATCAATTGGAATTAGCACATCAAGCTTACATGATATCCTGAGAAAGAATCAAATGCCCAGTCTTAAAGTCGCATATCAAATCGAATTGTATACTGAAGGAGATATAACTCTTTACGATTGGATAGATCAAAAACAAGAGAAAAATAACATAGATACACCCAAAGTCATCAAAAATAAACCTGTCACAAAGACTAAACTAAGGAAAATAGTCAGAAAGTAGCGAAGTTCTGGAATGGTTTTTACCCCTTCTATGATTTCTAGCCAAACTTCTTTCATATATAGCTCTCCCACCTCTTTAATTCTTAGTGAATAATTTACTTCATAACTGATTGTTGTTGCAAATAATATTTGATAAATATTATGAAAAATGGCGCAGCTAACGCCAATTAGCTACGCCGGAAGACTAGAATGCTATCAAAAACGCCACTTAATCAGGAGGTTTGCAGCCTAACCCTATATGAATTAATCAACAAAATCGAGGAAAGCGCACATTTCTGCGGATTATCGTACGTTTTCCTTGATAAAGAAACAACAATTTTTATTGAGGATTATGAAAGATTATAATGAATTTCCCCCCTTAAAGTACTTCATGAGAGTGCTAAAAAGCTGTCCAAAATCGGCTTTCCTTTATATCCAAGTATGGAAAAAGAAAGGAAAGCATATGAATCTTGTGGCATTGAAGCGGGATATCCGAAAGGAATATCTCATTTCCCCTACGATGTTTAGGAATCTGTTATCACCTTTGATGTTTCTGAATCTTATCAGCTTCATTGAAAATGACGAAAAATTCCAAATAGATATCTTAGGGCCGCATCTGAATGATTAGTAAAGAACTTTATTGCTTTACATGGAATACTTATGCTAGTGTTCTAAAAGAAAATGCCTCGACTAGTTATCGAGGCATTTTGGGTGGCATACGGGAACGCCCTATTGAGAACCTCAATGTACTCTCAATAATATCATCCCATGTAAAAAGTTGCAACGCTTTTATGGGGCGCTATGTCTGAAAGATTCATAAAGTTTGTCCCTTCCGAAGAAGCCATGTATTTGCTAACCCAAAAGGGTCATGCCTTCCGCTTGCTTACAATTATTGCTGAATCTGCAAGAAGATATGAGGGTGGGGCTGATGGATTGAAGATCGGAGAAGCCTTCATTGGTGGCTTTGAAAACTATGACATGACTGAACAAAATTACCGAACCGCGAAAGAGATTTTAGTAAGGCGCCAACACCTAGAAATCAGGGAAACGTGCCGCACTCGCAAAAAAGTAACGACCGGAGTAACGACCGTCGGAACAAAGGTAAAGCTCTTATCTTCAAGTGTTTGGAACATAAATTTAGAAGATGGTAACGACCGAAGTAACGACCGACCAACGACCGACCAACGACCGACCAACGACAAACAAGAAGGAATAAGAAGGAATAAGAAAGAAGATCATCCCTCTATCCCTTCGGTCAATCGTGATGAAGGAAAGATGACTGATGATTTTTCTTCGATCGAGAAAATTGAAATACAGCCTGGCGTATTTTTAACTCAGACGCAGCTTGATGATTGCGTGAAAATTAAAGGCGATATCGAAAAGGTCAAGGAGTCTATTCGATTTATCCAAAACAGCAAAAGCCGAAAGCATGAAATCTTGGATTGGCCTAACGCTCTCGCCAAGTGGAAGATCGGAAACGCAGCTAAGCTTAAAATCGAAGATAATTTGAGCTATGGTGAAAAGATTTCCGCTGAATTTCGAGAGTATGAGCATGGTAATGGATGGTGTTGTAGGATATGCACAGACAGGATCCAAGACCAAAGAGGCATTGTCTTCGAGTGTGATAGTTCCTATGTAAAACCCGTTTTCATTGCACTTGCAGATGGACAATTTAAACAAAAATGTGATAACATTATAATAATCAACAACATGAGGAAAAAATGAACGGATTCGAATATGTTAACGGAAGCCATGAGAATTACCCTCAAGACTCATACAACGCCGAGTCTTTGGTTTTATGCTTTGATGGCAAATACCGAGTGACTTACATCCGAAAAAAGATGAAAAATGGAGGTATGTTTTGGGATGTTCTCTCGGCAAGCGTTGACCATCGAGGTGAGAAAAAATACCTCAAGGCTTTTTCTCAAGATAGCAACTTTTTAGCCGAGGACATCAAGCATTTTCTCGAGAGCCGTAGCTGGGAAAAAGGGGGGAGTGATGCACAAAAAATCGACCAGCTTCCATTTTGATGCTATCATTCGAAACGCCGATGGCTCTATTTCGATCAGGAAGGGTGGTAGGATCGATCAAAATGGGTTGAGTAATACCAAGGTAGCGGGAAGGAAAAAGAAGAGCTTGGAGCCCCTTATAAATTCGAAATCGGAAATTTGTGATGGAAAGGTTGTTATTGACCTTCCTTTGAAAACCGTAAGCGAAGCAAATTGCTTTGAGCATTGGACCACAAAACATGCGCGCCATAAGGCTCAGCAAAAAATGGTTTCGAATTTCCTTCGAGGATGTAGACATTTGATAAAACTACCTTGCAGGATTATGCTCACGAGATTTGCTCCTGATGAACTAGACAGCTTTGAGAATCTTCCGATGTCTTTTAAATACATCGTGGATGCTGTTTGTTCAATAATTACAGGGGATTATAGGCCAGGTAGGGCAGATGGGGATAAGAGAATTTCACTCGATTGCGATCAAATTAAAAGCAAAGAGTATGGAGTTAGGATTGAGATATCCTATAATCCATAACTCTTTAATTTATATCAGCATTATTTATCCACAGCATTTTTTCTTTTCGATTAAATAAATCGGATAAACATCTAAAATTAAACAAGCCGTCGATAGAGTAACATTCAATTCTTGTTTTGATAAAAGAATTCTAGGGATTGGATATTTAGCATGTTTCTTCTCCCATATTTTTCGCGCTTCTCTCCTATCCAAAGTACTATTTCCACTTTCCTTTCCAAAAGCCCATAACAGTATATCATTAAATTCTTTTTGTAAGGAAATCAGATGCTCACAGTGTTTTTCTTGTTTTTCATCTTCGCAATTCCCGCAAAAACATCCATTTTCTTTTAGATCCAAAATGTCTTCTAATGCTTTTATTAAAGCTTCATTCAACTCTTTATTCATAAACTATTTATCTCCTTTACATATGTTTCTTTCAATGATTTGCATTCTTTCGTGAAGCTCAAGATATTTTCGTGCTAGATCTGCGTGGCTTGCAAACATGCTCTTTCTTACTTTATCATTACTTTTTCGCACTTCAATGATATTTTCTTTGATGTATTCCATTTCAGATTTTTCTTTGATAAAAAAATCTAGCTGCACTTCCATGATATTACTCCTAATTTTCAATGCATTTTATTGGCCATTGATTTTATTTGCAATTTCTTATTAAAATTCCGTAAAACCGATTCAATAAAGAGGATCATTATGCTTACGCCAATAGGAAAAAGGCTCATCGTTAAGCCTGTAGAAGCTAAAGCCGGCAATTTAATCTTGACGAATGCCAAGCCTACTCAATTTCATATCATTGCGATAGGAGATGAAGTCACAAAAGTTAAAGCAGGAGATATCATCTATATGCAAAATCAATATGGTTCTGAAATCGAGCATGAGAAAGAAAAATTCCTTGTGATCGAAGAGGGCGCCATTTTGGCTAAGGTTTAAGATATTCTTTGATTAAGTTCTGAAGAAAGAGAGTCATGGATTTTGACTCTTTTTTTAGTTTATCTTTGAACTTCTTGTAAGTTTCCTCATCGATTCTAAAGTAGATCTTTTTTTTCATTTTACATATTTGCGATATTTTGTACCCATATTATTATATGTCTTTTCAACTATATTCCTCACAGAAGGCATATCTTTAAATGGATATTCTTCTTTTTCACTAATCAAATTTTCCCTCATGATGATTGATATTGTTTTACAAGTTTTGCATCTGGGAACAGGTTTTAGGCCAATTTCCTGATTCATAAACGTTCCCATTCTCAAAAGATAAGTTTCGAACTCTTCAGGATTTTTGTCCTGTGTGAATCCGCATTTGCAAGGAACTTCTATATATTCATCCATTCATTCTCCGTTTTTCATTTGTATAAATATTTCTATTGCTAATTGTTGAATGGTATCATTAATATCCATATGCTTATATGTCTTTTCAGCTTTATTGATCTTTACCATGATCCAGACCACATTATCTGAATTTCTCCATACATAGCATCCTGCGCTTTTTCCATCAGGGCTATAAATGGGAGTTGAGGTATTAATGCTCATACTTTCATTTCATATTCATCAATCAAATTTATTTCAAGCATCTTTTGCATTGACAAAATTCTTTTTTATTTTCTACTTTGAGCTTATGACAGAGCTTACAGTGATTCTAAAAGACTCGGACCGTACTTATAGACAGAAGTTTCTGATCTATGATAACTATTCAGCTTCAGATAACGATCCCATTATCCTTGCCTGCATTGAAGAAGCTAAAAAGTCTTTTGAAGGTGAGCCTGAAAATGTTCAAATCAAGATTCATTTGGAGGTTCAATAATGCCAGGCGGTAGACCTAGAACGGTTGCTTTATCTAAAGATGAGATGATTGAGCTTGGCATTGATATGATCGCATATGTTAAGAAGAACAAGAAAACTATCTTGCATCTTTCTGAATGGTATACTATAGAAAAAGGCTTCACTTATAATGAATGGAAAACATTTATTCAAAGAGATGAATTTGTTCCCTATTATGAGCAAGCACTTAAAACTGTTGGTTTAAAATATCTTGATAAGACCTCTAATGTAAGGGATAGTATTTCTCAACGGTGGCAACGCGTATATTTTGGAGATGTGAAAGAGTCTGAGGATAGGGATTTAGATGCTGATGCAATACGTAAGGCTTCTGCTCTAAAGAGCGAGACAAAGGCTATTGAAGAAGAAAAGTTGAAAGTTCTTGAAGAAGTTCAAAGAAACAAGAGGACGCCTATCTAATGCATCGTAAATGGAAAGACTTACAAAATGATGAGATCTATGCGATCTGGAAAGAGTATCTTAGAACAGATGGTTTAGGATATAACGATCCATGCAGGCTTGATCCCATTAGATCAAAGCCTATGAGGCTAACACCTCTGGAGATCATAAATCTTGTTGAAGAGCTTTTAGATAGATTAGAGGCTAAAGATGGATCAAAAAAACAATGCTTCTAATTGATGCAATGTAAAGCGGATTTACATGGATGAAGAATTTCCTCCCACAATTATAACTCGTGAAGATATTGACAAAGTCATGAAGCAATGGGAGGAAGATGCAAATAAACCTTCTCCGATAACTAATTGCATGAGCTGCAACATAGAAATGTCTACTGCCCTAACCGATTATTATACGGGGCAATGTCAAGAATGCTTTCATTCAAGAAAACCCTGGCTTGGGTCTAGTCCTGTTAGAAATTCGTTCTTAGTGGATATTGATGATAAATGAATATATCCCCACTCAAGAAGAGTTAAGCAGTAAGCTCTGGCGACTCACTCACCTCTACTATATCACAGACAAGAACGGAAATCAGGTCCTATTCAATCTGAATTGGGCACAGATTCAATTATTTGAAAGAGAATGGCATCAAATGCTTGTGCTTAAGGCACGTCAACTCGGCGTGACTACCTATTTTTCAATAAATTTCTTGGATGATTGTTTCTGGCATCCTAATACCAATGCAGGTATTATCGCCCATAGAAAAGAAGATGCTGAAGATATCTTTAAAAAGAAGGTTAAATACGCATATGACAGAATGCCCACATGGACTAGAACATTTAACAGTGCGACAAACGATCGATCTGGAGAACTGGCTTTTGAAAACGGAAGCTCTTATCGAGTCTCTACTGGATTTCGTTCAGGAACATACCAACGACTCCTCATTTCAGAATTCGGTAAAATCTGCGCTAAAGCTCCTGACGTTGCTAAAGAAATCGTCACAGGATCTCTCAATACAGTGGGAACAGACCAAATTGTTGCTATCGAATCCACAGCCGAGGGAAGAGAAGGATACTTCTATGAGTTCAGCAAACAAGCCGAAGCATTATCAAAGGCTGGATGTGCTTTGTCCGCAATGCAACAGCGTTTCTTCTTTTTTCCCTGGTTTGACGAGCCAGATTACAGAGAGTCTGGGAAAGGAATCATAGTGAGTAAAGAAACGAATGAATATTTGGATAGAATAGAGCTAGAGCGCCAAAGGAAGATTGACGAAGAACAAAGACGTTGGTATGAAATGAAGCAGCGAATGCTAGGGGATTCTATTAAACAAGAATATCCTTCAAATCCCAAGGAAGCATTTGAAAGCGCGAATGAAGGATTATATTATGGGGTTCAACTCTCCAAGTTACGAGCAAATGGATCAGTATGTAAAGTACCTTATGATGATAGCCTTCCTGTTCATACTGCTTGGGATATTGGGCTAGATGATTTTACTACTATATGGTGTTTTCAGGTAGGTCGTGGCGGAAATATTTCAATTATCAACTATTACGAAAATTGGGACGAAGGAGCATCGCATTATTGTGACTGGCTTAATAAACAACGATACAGATTTGGACGCCATATCCTCCCTCATGATGCAAGAAAGAGAGACGCTGGAGCTAAGACACAATATCTTGACTACGTTACGCCGCTCCTCGAAGGCAAGTTTGTTGTATTGGACATCAAGGAATGTGACAAGCTTGAAGGTATTCAAACCGTCAGGGCTATGCTGTCGCGATGTGTCTTCGATGAGGAAAGGACTAGCATCGGGCTTAAACATTTGGAAGCCTATAAAAAGGTGTGGGATGATCGGCTGGGATGCTATAAAAACACACCATTGCATGATGAGCATAGTCATGCCGCAGATGCGTTTAGGTATTTGGCGGTAGGATTGAAAGGGTTAGAACGTAAGGATAGCAGAGGCGCCGACGAAGACATAAGAGCAGTAAATAGGTATTATGGCGTATGATTGGATTCATTTTCGATAAATTGTTCGGATGCTATTTCAATTGTTATGGAGGCTATATAGAAAATGGCAAGTTTATTTGTGGCCGATGCGGGAAAAAAATTGATGGTTTGAGATATTTGGGAAGAAGAAGAGGAATGATGGATTGGATTAGTGTTAAGGATAGATTGCCAAATGATGATAGAAGAGTTCTAGGAACAGATGGTGAAAAACACGAAATCGTTTGTTGTATAAATTCTGATTTTGAATGGGTAAGCGCTACAGGAGATTATGGGAATTTCACAAGTATAAAATGGGTTACTTATTGGATGCCATTACCAGAAAGGCCAAAAAATGATAAATCAAATTGAATTCACAAACGATCCTGTTTCTCCTTCGGATAATACTATAGATTTGAACGACCTCGATCTATGCGATCATTGCAAATACAAAATTTTAGATGCGTTCAGAAAGGCTTATATCATAGGAGAAGATAATGGATGAAAGTGAAAGACTTCAAAGATACATAACAAATAGTAAGTCTCAAGCGGCTGAGGATGATGACGTAATATTTGCAAATCGAATCGCTGCTCTTCTAAACAATCCAAAGATAGATAAATATTGCATGGTAGATGCATATTACTACGACTTTTCAGTGATTCCTAGGGCAATTAAAGAGGTTCTTGATCTAGGAAGAGATGCCTATCTAATCTTTGGCATTACAATTGATGGCCATATAGTTTCCAAATGGGTTGATCGTTGGGATTTAGATAGCGATGATCCTGTTGTAGATGGGAAGGTAATCCATAAGCCTTACGATCCAGACAGGCGCGAAACAATTCCTGAAATCAATCAGAATTTTGATCCTAAATTACTTTCTACACCAATGCCTAAAGGTCTTTTTAATATATTTGGTATGATGTGAAAGAAGATAACGGCTTAAGATTCATGTGTGATACTCCAGAAGCTAAAAACTTCATTTATAGACCTCCAAATACTGGAGAGCCCACAGCGCAGAACGCAACTCTTGGAATCAAGTTCGCTCAAGGCGTGCATTTCTTAGACTCTTGGGGCGTCATGCTGAAGCAAGAGCCCAACTCTTCGGAAAAATCTAATTAATGGGCGAACTTACTGACCTAATATTCACAATCATAGGAAAACTAGGCCGCTGGCTCAATGTCAAAGGACAACGAATTTGCTTCGTTATTTGGGCTTTTTGCCTAGTGTATTGGGTATCACGTAATTTATCTATGGATTTGTATGTACAGGCTGGGGGATGTATTGTGAGTCTAATATTGCATCTTTACGGCTGGTGGAACTGGAAAGATAAGGGAATAGGGGAATGAAAACTTGGTGTGATTACTGCGACCCATTGCATTATATGATTTATGGCTTCTGTGGTAATTGCGGGCGTAGATGCGAACCTCCTTCATTTGTCCTCATGGATCTATGAGCTTTTTGGAATGGGAAAGAATGCGCAATAAATGGAATGCAGAGCGCGCAGACTTGATGCTAGATGCAATTCTAAATAATTATATGGGCCAAGGCAAATGAATCGATGGGACATCATAAAGCACAAATGTCCTAAGCTTTATAAGAATCCTATCCATTTTGAATGCGGTCAAGGATGGGCGGATCTTATCGAAGATCTTTCGATTAAAATTGAGGCAATTCTGGAAAGAATGGGGTTAGATTCTGAAATATTTGCTGTACAGGTAAAAGAAAAATATGGCACATTGCGTTTTTACATGTCTTGTGAGACTGATGAGATCATAGACCTTATCAGCGAGGCAGAATCCTTATCATCAAAAGTATGTGAAAACTGTGGAGAACCCGCAAAAATGAGGGGAATTCATTGGATGGAAGTAAAGTGCGATAAATGTTACAAGGACAATAAATGAATGTCAAAAGCAAAAGGGTTCTCTTTCGTTTTAATGGCGAAAAACCTACCACAATCAATCTCGAGCATGTCACAACCATACAGATCGAAATTAATAGAATCACCTTCACATTCCACACAAACTCTCTTTATATTGACATGGAAAATGAAGATGCCGCAAAAGCATGCTACGAGCAGTTATTAAATGCATGGGGCGTATATTCGGAGGCCGATGATGTGGTGGAATGATATCAAGGACATCAAAGATTGGATAATAGGACTTACGAATCGATTAGTTCGATTAGAGCATAATATCGAGATTCTTCTAGGTCATGCTCAAGAAAAAGAGGATTGTCTAAACAAACTAAACTCTCTTGTAGAGGATGCCGAAAGGGAGAAATCTGCTGTATCTGCGATAAAGATAATGGATAAGTTTGAGGACTATATGAAGAATGTAGACAAACTCAATGATTTGATCAATGAAGTAAAAGGATGTGCTGTACTAGCTAGAGGTGCAATATCAGAACGCAAAGAATTAGATAAGGTATCTAAAATTGCAGATGATATTTATAAAGCAATGAATTGTTTTATCGAGGCTGGAAATAAAATGGAATCAAAGAAGTTTTTCAAAATAGACCAGATTCATCGCGCTATATGTGAAGAAGGAACCCTTAAGACAAAACCCAAGAGAAAATACATTAAAAAGAAGAAGGTTACCCCTTCTCCTTAATTTTGATGGATTGCACTGTTTTATCTATAATCTGTATAAAGATATTTCTATAGAAATAAACCTCATCTCGCGTTTTGCATTGACCGAACATGCAATTAATCGTGGCACTCATCAAAGCTGACATTGCGAGTGATCGATCATTTTCTTCCAAGATATGAGATATATGAAATTCCAACTTTTTCGTCATTTCCATGACATCTAATAAATCATCTTGTGAGACTGTTGCTTTCTCACTCATTTGATTCCTTGCTTATAATAAATTTTATCTTACAGGATAGGATCAATAAAGATCTATGGGGTTTCTCGTGCTTTTTTCAACTCTGCTAGGGCTTCTTCTTTGGTCTCAAACTCGCCGACAAGGATATTTTTATAATCTCTCATGTAGCGTGCGCGCCATTTTCCAGTTTCTTTTCGATATGTTATGCCTTTGTTCTGTCCGCGCGATCTATTCAATCTACCTTTTTCAATCATATCTCTCGTGTTCTCCTTTGGAGTACCTAAGAAAAGATGTAGAGGGTTCACGCAAACAGGATTATCGCATTTATGGCAAACAAATTTGTCTTCTAGGAGTTCTCCGAATGCAATTTCATAAGCCATCCTATGTGCTCGATAATTTTTCTGTCTTAAAGTATAAATTCCGTAACCGCTTCGAGAAATTCCACATTTCCAAACCCAGCAGGGCCCAATATAGGCCTGTTTGTATCGTTGATCTTTTGTTTGATCGCATATACGAACTTTCATCCAAAACTTGGCAATATCTATTTTCGACATTTCTTTCATGCTTTAATGATAACAAAAACCGTATTTTTGGCCTAGAAAATACTGGAGGAATTTAAATTGCGCAATTCAGATCCCGTCTTTTGGCCAGAAGATTCACTAAACATTTCCCTACGTCAGAGTATGGAGAAAAATTACTCCGACTGTATCAACATATTGCAAACTCAATGGTATCAAGCCGACCTGAACCAGCGTTTCACGATGAACGATCAGGAAGTTTGGGGCCTTATCTTTCCAGGCGTTGCGACGTATCGAAGGAAGATATGGAATTTCAATATCATGAATCCGATCAGCGAGGCAATTAGCGGACAGCAAAGGCAAACTCGCAAGAGTTCCGCGGTCATTCCTGTCCGTAATGGTGTTCAAAAGACAGCAGATCAACTCACTAAATGCCTCTATCACAATCACAAAGAGGGATTTCATACGACTTTCAGTGATGCATTCCAATTAGGCTCTGTTATTCAGGGATTAGGCTTCATGTATATGTATGGAGACAGTACAAAAGATCCGGTGAGCCCAGACCCCCGTTGGCGCTATGTGGATATGAAGTCATGTCTTTTTGATCCCTATTTCCGCAAGCACGATATGAGTGATGCAAGGTTCTGGTGGGTAAGAACTTTTTACGACATGCAAGAAGCGGCTCTAATGTACCCGCAATTTGCTGATGAAATACTAGCCCTTCCTAAAGGCACATATCGAGATGACAAGTTTTTCTATATGCCGGAAGTCTATCAAATCCAGTTTCCTAATCTGATTGCTTTTGATGAATATTGGTATTTGACAAGCCGTGAAGCGGTTTTCTTAGTCGATAAGAAGACAGAAGAATGTCAAGAATTCCAAGGCACTAAAGAACAACTGAAAGAAGTCTTGATGGCATTCAAGGGTCAGATAGCCACTATTAAGAAACAAGTTCCGACTGTGCGTAGAAGTATTATCCTAAATGACAGGGTAATTGTAGACGAACCAAACCCCTACGGCATGGATCGATATCCCGTTGTGCCGATGCTCTCGTTCTTCACCGCAGATACCCCGTACTATGCATACAAGTTTAATAGCCCAATGACTATGCTTCGTGATTGTCAATATCTTTTGAACCGCTTGAAGGTTTCCAATTTGGAAATTCTCGACGCTCAACAGCAAGGATTGAAAGTCAAGAAAGGAGCTCTAATCACTCCTGAAGATGCATTAAATTCAGGTCATGGCCGAGTGCTTTCGATTGATCCAGACTTCCAAATGGATGACGTACAAGCGATGCCAATCGTTCCACCCTCCCCTGTTATGCTTCAAATGGAAGAGATGCTTAAAGGCATCTTCTTCAATATTGCTGGTATTGACCCAAGCGCCATGGGCATGGATGTGGACGACAAGGCTGGTATCATATCCATGATGCGCCAGGCAGCAACCGCTAGAAACCTTCAAAGACTCTTTGATCAGGCCGATGAATCGCAAAGACTTTGTGCTGATATTGAAGTTGAGTATATGCAAAAGAATTGGACTTATGGAAAATTCCGTCAAGTGTTAGGGGAAGATCCTACATCCGAGTTTGATAACAAAATATTCTTTAATTATGGCTGTAAAGTAGTTCAAGCAGCACTCACCGAGACTCAGCAGCAATTAGAATTAGCTCAAATTCTCCACTTGCAGCAACTCTATCCTGATCTAGTTCCTCCTGATGAAATTCTTGAGTGTATGACGCTACAAAACAAAGATCGAATCATTGAAAAAGTCATGGCGAAACAGAAAGGAATGCAAGAACAGCAGCAGAAAATGGAAGAGCTCCAGATGCAGCAGATCCAAATCGACAATATGACTAAGGTGGCGTATGCCCATAGCCAAGAAGGTCTTGCTAAAGAGAGAGTGGCTAAAATTCAAACGGATTCTGCGGTTGCACAAGACAAACTACGTCGTGCTCATCAAGAAGATACCGCAAGCTTGCTCAACGTAGTTAAAGCTCTTAAAGAATTGAAGGGTATGGATCTGGATCACCTTATGACTCAAGTTCAGATACTCAATGAATTAAGTCCGATAGCCAACCCTGAAAAAGAAGTGGTTGCGGCAAATCAAAATGTTATATGACAATTAAATTTGTATAAACGCGTTTAAATAAGGTGCTATCATGAAAGAGAAAATGTCAAAAGCTGGGTATACACAGGGGGATATGTCTCCAACTGTAGAAAGCTACCAAAAACCTGAAAAGGATTTTGCTGAACGAGGTTTTAGCAAGACAACTGAATACGTTGAAAGACAAGATAAGCGTCAAGCTGACATGTCTAAAGACGTAAGTAAGCAATCTTATCAAGGCCGATATTCTTAATAGGAGACAAAAATGTCTAAAAGAGAAAATTCTAAGCCTTATTCTGTTGAAGTACAAAAAGGCCCCATAAGTATGGATGAGCAATACTCAAACAACTTTAGACGTGAACCCGAATGTATGATGCGAGATATGGAAAACCTTAAGATGAGACAAGAGAAATCTACTCTCACTCTCCATACTCCAAAGAGATAATTTTGTAGTGGGGATTAATAGAGCCAGCATACTCGACGCAGAGAAAAACTGTGCGGGGTGCGATACGTGAAACTCGTATCAATATCCCCGCTCATTGTACAGCGGGTTTATAATGGTTTCAGATTTATTTATTCTTACTCCCTTTTCTTATATAATCTTCAAAAAATACATCACTTTGGACATTTTCAATTTATGTCTCCATAGTTTAATAGGACCAGGAGAAGCATTAACACTCGTACGGTGTATATGTCCTGGAGAATCTCGTTTTTAAACGAGGGGTCTAAGTTCAAATCTTAGTGGGGGCTTTTTTTAAAGGATGAAAATGTCAGATAAGTGCGAGAAATGTGGAGAACATGCCCTTGAGTGCATATGTGGATCATTATGCCGACGTCAACAAAATGGTCAACAGATAGATGAAGGCCAACATCCTCCCGCAGAAAGAATATCTGTAAAATTGGTAAATGTTAGAGGCAGACGGGAACATGAGGCGCTTTTAAGAGATGCAAAAAAATGTTCCGAGCTTGGTTTAGATCAGGTATACGAAACAATCGTATACCTGAAGCGCTGGGGAAGCTGGCTAGGCCAATAAAATCTTTACTTGCTTCTTTCCATCCTCACTGCCCATTAGGAAATCGCCTCGATAGAGCATATTCTCTACCCAATTAGCATCTGCATCCTTTGTAAACCCAAAGTATTCCAATTGTAGGTTTTCCCATCGTCTGATTTGTTCTACATGTTCCTGCTCGTAAAGATCAGGATTCATTAACATATTCATCATCTGAGACCTATGAGGAAGTTCCCAACAAAAATAGACATCTCCATTAGGATAAACGTGAAATAACATCATATCCTGCTCAGGATAGGGCCTGTACTTGGTGATTTTGCGAATTCTAACCAAACCTTTTTTGAGCATGAGGTCATATTTTTCATAAATAGCTAAATAAAAGGGTTTGTCGCCCATTTCCTTAGTTCCTTGCTCAATAGCCTCATTGATATCTTTGACTAGATCTTTTTTGATCTCGTGATTGACATCTCCTATGACTACACCTCTTTCGCCATTAATTTGCGCTTCTCTATAAATTGAGCCCACAGTATTGCGTGTAGGGTCTATATTTGATTTAAAATCCATGTTTTCCTTTTCCTATATCGTTAATAATCAATCGAACGAGCAAGTCTTGTCCAATGATTGTTTATTTGTTCCTTGTGGCCTGCAAGGGCGCATTCGCATGAGCAGAACACAGAGCGTTGACGCTTTTTCAAGTTTTCTTGTTGAATGACTTCGCTTCCGCAAATTCTGCAAAAAAGGGGCTTAGGCGTTCGCTTTTTCAGTATTTTTTCAGTCTTTTTCCGATATATGCACTTGTAACAAATATTCGACTTATTTAAGAAATCGGTAACTAATCTATCAATTTTGCAATCATCACAAATCATATCACTCGCTTTTTTATAGACTTATATTAATTTTATTTATCAAAGTCAAGGAAGGGCGTACAAAAAGCGAAATAGCCTATCGCTACGGCGCAATTCGTGGGCCTAGCCAACCACCAAACACAAAGGAAATTCATGACTGACGAAGTTCAAAATAGCGAAGTCCATGAGGTAGCAACTCAAGAACCAAACCAAGTCAATGAAGTAAAAGAGGCGCAACAAAATCAAGAGCCGGTCACAAACCAGCATTTGAAAGCGATGCGTCTCAAGAATGCCGATCTCGAAAGAGAGCTGAAACAATTACGAGACATGCAGATGCAAATAATGCAATCCCAAATTGGGAATGCAGCACCAGCACGTCAAGAGGTTGATGAGTTTGATAAAATCGGTGATGAGGAGTTCATTCCTTTAGGTAAGGTGAAAAAGCTAGCTGAGAGAAATACTCAGAAAGCCCTCAAAAACACCGAGGAGCTTGTGCGTCAGGAGGTACAAAAAGCCCTCAAGAAGCAAGAAGATAATCAATTCATGGATCGCTTGAATCGTCAATTTTCGGATTTCTCAGAGACCGTCAATGCTGAAACTTTATCAATTTTGGAAGAAAAGGAACCGGAACTTGCGGCAACGATTGCGGACCTAAAAGATCCGTACAAAATCGGAGTTCAAAGCTACAAATACATCAAAGCGATGGGACTTGCTAAATCAGCAACGGATGCTCGAAGAGAAAAGGAAGTAGACAAGGCTATTGCTAAGTCAGAGAAGGCGGTGACGTCTCCCATGGCTCACGATAAGCGGCCTATTGCCCAAGCCTTTAAGCTAACTGATGCAATGAAGAAAGATCTCTATCGTGAAATGCATGGATATGCAGCCTACGCAAGCTCGGTTCCCGAACTGACCTTATAGGTCAAAGGGAAAAAAATGACAGTATCTATTGCTTCGCTGCCTCCTCAAATTCAGCAGCGATATAACGCCAAGTTATTGTCAACTCCAGAGCACAACTTGATTCACCAGTTGTTTGCTACACCTGTAGAGTTGCCAGATAATCAAGGCTTTATCGATCGTCAATCGCGCTACGACAGACTTGATCTGTTCGAAGTGCCTTTAGATGATGGCCAAAACAACCCACCACCACAGCAGCTCAATAGAGTTGACGTGGACTGCCGTGTACGCGTCTATGCGACTTATATCGTATTGACTCGTCAAGTCACAATCACCAACGAAGATCCAGTCCTCAATAGTGCTGCAGCCCGATTAGGGCAAAGTTTGAAAGAAACTCAAGACGCCCTCCAAAGAGACAATTTGGAATCAAGTGCCTCCATAATCAACTGTGTGGGCGGTAGCAACGGTGACATCCCTACTGAGATGACTATTTCAGACGTGGATGATGTGTTTACAGTACTCCAGAACAACTCTGGGGAGTATATCACTAACATTGTGGAAGCTGAATTGCGTTTTGGGACATCTCCAATTGGGGATGCCTACGGTTGCATGTTGACCACTAGAATGATTCCAGTGCTCTATAACATGACTGGTTTTATAAAGAAATTCCAGTATCCGAACATTTCTCAAACATTGAGTGTTGAGATCGGTGGAGCGAATAACATTCGTTTCTTTGCGTCTGAGCAAGGTTCTGTCTCTCCTAATGCTTCAATGCTTGGGAATGACATTGCTAATTGCTTTGTAGCAGCAAAAGAAGCTTATAAGGTTGTGTGGCAAGCAGGTGGTAAAGCTCGATTTATTTATCTGCCTCCTGGATATAACAACGACCCCTGTATGCTCCGACATACGGCAGGTTGCTCGTTCTACCAAGGACAATGCATCACGAATGACCTCTGGATCCAAAACTTACGCTCAAGCGGTATTTAAGGAGGTCATTTATGTTACCATATAGCTTTATTGGGAAGTGGAATTACACAAATCCTGCTACCCCTGTTGCGGTAAATATTCCGATGACAGATAGACCTGATTGGGTAATCGTAAAAGATTTAACCAATTGGGGTGATACAACCGCCATTTCTCCATTGCAATCTGAATGGTTTAGTGGAATGGCTCAAGGATCATATATTGGTTTGAGCCAGACAGTAACAACGGATGCGCTTACATCTGTTGCGGGTACGACTGGAGGATTTAGATTTATTGATCAAACTCATCCACCTACTTTCACAGCAGTAGCGATCACAGCAATCAATGGCACAACTGGAGTTGTTTCTACAGGAAGCACAGCAGGACTTGCTATTGGAGATTTAGTTCGTTTGGTAAACGTCACAGGAGCTCTTGAGCTTAGCAATACCTTGTATGCAATCACAGCTATTACAACCAATACGAGCATTACCTTGGGTATGTTTGCATCGGCTGTTTCAGCTGGATTAACGATTGCTAATGGTACTACAGGATTCTACCAGAAGGTCTATCCTGGATTTATGTACCCTAAATTGTCTCCGGTTCTGTATATCACCCAAGCCACCCAGGCTGTAGTTTATTTTGCTCGTCCTAATGACTACACACCTGGTCAATTGGTTGATTTTCAGATTCCAACTCCTTATGGGATGATTCAATTAAGTAATCTTACCGGAAAAGCCGGCCATAGTGCATTAGGTCCTCATCCAAGTGGTGCTGCAAGGGTATTATCAGTTGTCAATTCAGCGACTGTTTCATCAATCACAATTGATGTGGACACAACTGGATTCACAGCATTTGTTTATCCTACATCTGCCTTATTTGCTGGAGGTCATTCTCCTGCGGTTTGTTTCCCTGCGGGTTCTGGAATTGTTCCATTAAATGGATCACCAACACTTCCTCAAAGCCCTCCTGGAACTAACTTATTAGATGCATTCGATAATCGAGCTCAATATGTCTTAAACCTTGGTACTGCTGTCGTTGGACCTGCAAGTGCAAACATGGTTGTTATGGCATTTAAAGCCGATTGGAATAATGCAATCACTAACGCATAACTCAATGGAGGGGGATATTTTGTCCCCCTCCTTTATTTAAAGGATTAACATTCATGGAAGTTAGAGAACTAAATAAGAAAGCAAAGAATACATTGCCTCCAGCTGAGAGGGATGAATTAGTGAAAAAAATGCGCAAAGAAGACGACAGAATGATCAATGGAATGTTTGAATTCCTTGATGCACAAGGTGGATGGCTTGAGTTTGCTTATCGCAAATATCCTGGAGAGCCCATTCAGATGATCAAGATGATTCATGCAGAAATATGCGATTTGCCCATGGGAATCGTTAAACATTTAAATAACACCAAAAAAAAGGTCAGAAAATATTCGATGGAAATGCCAGCTAGTGGACAAAAAGTTCCACGCAGCTTTGAGACTATATCAAGGGTGAGATTTACCCCATCCTCTGTATTATGAGCACTCCTAATTCGAATTATGGACCTCCTTTTGGAGCGGACTTCATTCCGAATTTGCAGTATATAACAAATATTACACAGGATGTTCCTGCCGTTGTGACTTTTGCAGATGATCATAATTTTACCATAGGGGAATGGATTAGCTTTCGTATTCCTTCCCCTAATGGAATGATACAGCTTAACAACCAGAAAGCTCTAATAATTTCTATTACTCCTATGACAGTGACAATAGCAGTAGACAGTTTGGAATTTTATCCATTTATATATGTTCAAGACCCTCAAACTCCCTGTGTTGCGGTTCCAGCTGGCTCTGGTATCCCTCCAGGGAGTGCGATGGTTACACTAGAAGATGCCTTTGATAACAGGCCGGTAACATGACAACATTTGTACCTACATTCCCTCTATTTCCTACTTTAGCAAACGCTGTTACTAAGACGCGTAAGTTAACTGGATCAAGTAATTCATTTCAGGTTACGGATTCATATATTGTGCAGCAAATGCATAGTTTTTACTCTTATGATTTACCCGCCAAATTTAGATCATTAAAACTTAAAGATATTTATACATTTACAACCAATGTTGGTCAGGATGTCTACCCCTTTAATAGCGAACTTTATATCACAGTTAATCAACCCTGTTATTGCTCAAAAAGAGAGCTTCGATTATTTAATGATCCGTGGAATTTTTATGGTGTTAACTATAATTGGCAGCAATTCACCAATTTTGCTTCAGGTAATAATTCGACTGGGCCATTTAGCGGATTCACTACTGCATCTCCTTTGATTGGTAGCGTTAATAATGACCCTGGGACTTTGATAACCGATTCTTTTGGATTACAAAAGGGATCTAATCTTTTTTTTCCTCAAGGAAGAGTCCAAAACATTCTTATCACTGCAAATGTTGTGGGCACAAATGGCGTAGGAATGACGCAAAACGTAACAGATGATGGTCAGGGAAATCTTATTCAAATCTTTCAGACATCCAATAATACCAATCAAGAATATGGATGGACTTACTATCGTCAATATGCCTCTTCTACACCTACGATGCCAGGAAATGCTACTATCAATTATCAGACAGGGGCAATCACAGGGCTAATATTTGCAGAACCCATTCCAGAAGGAACCCCAATTCAGATTCAGTATAACCCTAAGAAGCTATCAATTCCACTCGCCATAATGTTCTATCAGAATCAATTCACACTATGCCCAGTACCGGATAAAGGCTATACTATCGAACTAACATGTTATCGTCAGCCTATTCAAGCGCTTTTGGCAGCAGACATGACAGGAAATCCTGAACTTTCAGAATGGTGGGAAATTCTATCTGTAGGAGCGGCTAAAAAGATTTTTGAAGATAGATTCGATTCTGACGGAGTCATATTTATCGACAAGATGCTGAAAGAACGATATGACATTATTGAAACTAGAACCTATGCACAGATCGGACAGGAGAGGATTAATACAATCTACACTGATCAATTGACCTATAATTATGGTATGGGTGGGTGTTCAGGAGGTTTTGGATCAATATGAAAAAGAAAACAGTTAAACCCCCAGTTATCAAAAAGAAAAAACTTAAATCGCTACCTAACAAACCGATTCCTCTTGGAGGAGGGCCATTTGTAGGGCGCCACACAACAGGTTAATCATGGTCGTAATAAAAGGAAAAGAGAAAAAGCTTAATAAGCCAATGTCGCTTTTTGAAGTAAAGATGAGCGAAAAAGCTAAAAAGAAATTACGAAGACCACAAGATAATCAACCAATACCAACAGTATCAGTTTAGAGGAAAAATATGCCAATACCAACATATACCCCAGGATATCCTCCAGATGGTTCTTCCCTAGGACAGACCAAGTCCACAATCCGAAATAATCTTGATGGAACTTTCGAAACACTTGGAATTGATCATATTAATAACAATGGTCTTCCAGGTTCTCAACCTGCCGGATATCATAATGTTATTCATGTTGTTCCACAAGGAAGTAATCCTGCTCCTATAACAGGCTATGGGCAATTATATTCAAAAACGATCAATTCTTTTACTACAGATCAAGCTCTTTTCTGGGAAACGGGAAATGGACTTATTCAGCAATTAACAACAAATTTAACGCCTGCAACTGTCAGCGTCACGAATGGCTATACATTTCTGCCAGGTGGAATCATTCTGCAATGGGGCGAAGTAGCCTCAGCAACTAAGAATGCTTTAACCCCTGCAAATTTCAATATCACATTTCCCAATAATAACTTTAATTTGCAAGGGACTTTATCCGCTGGAACAAGTGGAGGAGTTATTACTTTAACTAGACTTTCTGCATCTCAATTTGATTATTTTATAAATACAAGCAGCAGCCAAAACTTAAGCTTCTTCTGGTGGGCAATAGGTAATTAAATGACTGGATTTCAACAAATCCTAATTGGGGGATATCCTGGAGGGGGGCTTACACAAGACAGAAAACCCGCATTTCTTCCAAATGAAGCTTTTTCGGATTTAGAAAACGCTTATGTTTTCCGTGAAAGAACAAAAAAGCGCGATGGAGAAGTTCCCATGGGGCGTCTTAGTCGTGTCTTCTCGGCTCAATCTCTAGGAAATAGTGGAGCATCTCCTTGGACATTCAACATCTATGCACTTCTTTCTATTACGCCAGAGACTAACGCAGAGATTAACCCAGGAAGCGTCAACATCTCTATCGCGACATTAGACACCCCTTTTGTCGATGCGGGCAATGGAACGCTTACAAATGCCACTCCTGGAAATTCCGGGATAATTAACTATATGACTGGCGTGGTGACATTGATTACTACTGTCGGAGCTGGCCATGCGACTACAATCACTTTTAGCTATTACCCATCATTGCCAGTGATGGGTATCTTGAGAAGAGAAGTTTCAACAATTGGAATTGATTCAACAGTTTTTTTCGATACTAAATATGCCTATCAATATATCAATGGATTCCAAGAATTAGTTCCAGGTACAATATGGACAGGCACTATCACCGACTTTTTTTGGGCTGCAAACTATCAAGGTGCTTCTGCCGATTTAAGATATTTCTTTGCAACTAATAACAATATCGATCTTGTAACACCAACTTATGACCCTATTCGTTATTACAATAATTCTATCTGGGTAGACTTCCAGCCTCTCCTCACAGCGACCGTGACCTTATGGCAGTCTCTAATTTTAATCCCTTACTATGGCCGATTGCTTGCGCTTAATACATGGGAAGGGGCTACTTCTGATACTTACACTGGAGCGAAAAATTTCTTTGCAAGATGTAGATTTAGCCAACTTGGAGACGCTACAGATCAAACGAATGGATGGCGCTCTGATATATTCGGAAGAGGGGGATTCATTGATGCCCCTACAAATGAATCTATTGTCGGCGCAGCATTTTTTAGAAATACTTTAATTGTATTTTTCGAGTATTCTACCTGGCAATTGCGATATGTTGGAGAATATGGACTGCCTTTCATTTTCGAGCGAATTTCTTCAGACTTTGGCGCTGTTAGTACCTATAGCCCTATTATATTTGATCAGGGAGTAATGGCGGTCAGTGATCGTGGAATCATACAAGCATCAGCAAACGGCATTACCCGTTTAGATAATCAAATCCCTGAACAAATCTTTGGCTTTGAAATCCAAAATAGCGCTCCAAATTTCGTTCATGGCATCAGAGATTTTCAGAAAGAACTTGTCTATTGGAATTATGTAGACATTGCTAACTCTTCTACGACGCAATCTTTCCCGAACACAGTTATATTGTTCAATTATAAAAACAATACCTGGGCGAAATTGCGAGATAATATTACCTGTTTTGGACCTGCTCAATTCCAATTTGGAATTACCTGGGATAGCCTTACAACCTTATGGGAAAGTAATGTCAGCTGGGATAATGTCGATGATCAGCAATATGTGGACTACATTACATCAGGGACTCCAAACGGATTCATCAATATCTATAACAATCCAGATGCAGAGACTCCGCAGCCTGTAAGCACACTTTATGCTCCTAGTATGGCTATAACAGCTGTTAACTTTGAAAGTGGAATCGCTCCTTTACAAGTTACAATCCCAAATCATAATTTGGCTAATGGTGAGATTATCTACATCCAAGGTATGATATGGAGTGGTTCTGATCCTGGATTGAATAATATCATATACGCTGTCACTATCATTGATGCAAATACCGTGACATTAAGCACTTGGGATTTTTCTTCTCAGAACTATGATTCGGTGATTATCACATCCAGTTCCATCTATCTTGGGGGAGGAAGGGTTACACTCTTTCCAAAAATGAATATCGTCGGTAAGGATTTTAATCCCTTTCAA
>Ga0208987_1000022_pt1 | contig 40057 bp, 29 predicted proteins | sample MedBloCARef_O2_FD_187845 | JGI IMG/M metagenome (GOLD analysis project Ga0208987, IMG submission 187845) | Forest soil microbial communities from El Dorado National Forest, California, USA - Mediterranean Blodgett CA Ref_O2 (SPAdes) (version 2) | ecosystem: Environmental > Terrestrial > Soil >... | reverse complement strand
CTGGCCGCAGAGGGTATCGGCCCCGGCGACGCGATCGGTGTGCTGGCCGGCTTCCCGGTGGAGATCGCCCCGACGGCGCAGGGCCTGTGGATGCGCGGCGCCAGCCTGACCATGCTGCACCAGCCCACGCCGCGCACCGACCTGGCCGTGTGGGCCGAGGACACCATGACCGTCATCGGCATGATCGAGGCCAAGGCCGTGATCGTGGCGGAGCCTTTCCTGGTGGCCATCCCCGTCCTCGAGGAAAAGAACATCAAGGTCCTCACCGTCGCCGACCTGCTGGCGTCGGAGCCGATCGATCCCCTTGAGGTCGGCGAGGACGACCTGGCGCTGATGCAGCTGACGTCCGGTTCCACCGGCTCGCCGAAGGCCGTTCAGATCACCCATCGCAACATCCACTCCAACGCTGAGGCGATGTTCATCGGCGCCCAGTACGACATCGCCACCGACGTCATGGTCAGCTGGCTGCCCTGCTTCCACGACATGGGCATGGTGGGATTCCTGACCATCCCGATGTACTTCGGCGCGGAGCTGGTCAAGGTCACGCCGATGGACTTCCTGCGCGACACGCTGCTGTGGGCCAAGCTCATCGACAAGTACAAGGGCACCATGACCGCGGCGCCCAACTTCGCCTACGCGCTGCTGGCTAAGCGGTTGCGTCGCCAGGCCAAGCCCGGCGACTTCGACCTGTCCACCCTGCGTTTCGCGCTGTCCGGCGCCGAGCCCGTCGAACCCGCCGACGTCGAGGACCTGCTCGACGCGGGCAAGCCGTTCGGCCTGCGGCCCTCGGCGATCCTGCCGGCCTATGGCATGGCCGAGACCACGCTGGCCGTCTCGTTCTCCGAGTGCAACGCCGGCCTGGTGGTCGACGAGGTCGACGCCGACCTGCTGGCCGCCCTGCGCCGGGCCGTGCCGGCCACCAAGGGCAACACCCGCAGGCTTGCCACGCTGGGCCCGCTGCTCAAAGACCTTGAGGCCCGCATCATCGACGACCAGGGCAATGTGATGCCGGCACGCGGCGTCGGTGTCATCGAGCTGCGCGGTGAGTCGCTGACGCCCGGCTACCTGACCATGGGTGGCTTCATGCCGGCCCAGGATGAGCACGGCTGGTACGACACCGGTGACCTCGGCTACCTCAACGAGCAGGGGCACGTCGTGGTGTGCGGCCGGGTCAAAGACGTCATCATCATGGCCGGCCGCAATATCTACCCGACCGACATCGAGCGAGCCGCCGGCCGCGTCAAGGGTGTCCGCCCGGGCTGCGCCGTTGCCGTACGGCTCGATGCCGGACACTCGCGGGAGACCTTCGCGGTTGCCGTCGAGTCGAACGCTTTCGAAGATCCCGCCGAGGTGCGCCGCATCGAGCACCAGGTGGCGCACGAGGTCGTCAGCGAAGTGGATGTGCGCCCGCGCAACGTCGTCGTGCTGGGCCCCGGAACGATCCCGAAGACGCCGTCGGGCAAGCTGCGCCGGGCGAACTCGGTCACTCTCGTTACCTAACGGCGAGCTGTTTGAAGCTCGTAGAGGCGCGCCCATTCTTTGCGAGGGCGAATCGACACGTCGACGTCGGCGCCCTTGGCGCGCAACGCTTTCACGGTCGCCTGCTCGCGTGGTGTGCGGGCAAACGGATCCCAGCCGAAGAACCGGCAGGAGTTCTCCCAGGTGATCTTGTTGATGTCGCTGTCGTCGGCGCCGGCGGCGTTCAGTTCGGCCAGCACCTGCTCGGGAGCGTCGGGCCAGAAACAGTCTGAGTGCGGGTAGTCGCATTCCCAGGCGATGATGTCGATGCCGATTTCGTGTCGTAGCTTCAGCGACGTCTTGTCGGTGACGTAGCAGGCGAGCGAGTGCTCGCGGAACACATCGCTGGGGAGCTTGTCGCCGAAGTCGCGGCGCAGCCACTTTTGGTTGGTGTAGTGGCGATCGCTGCGATCCAGGTAAAACGGGATCCACCCGATGCCGCCCTCGGAGAAGGCGAACTTCAGGTCCGGGTATTTCCGCATCGCCGGACCCCACAACAGGTCCTGCGCGCACATCGCCGAGACCTGAGTGGCCAGGATGATGAGGTTGTCGATCGGTGCGTTGGGCGCCATGCTGATCGCCCCGAAGCCGGTGCCGATGTGCAGACACATCACCACGTTCTCCTCGGACAGCGTCCGGAACACGGGACCCCAGTAGTCGTCGTCGTGGTAGCTCGGCAGACCTTCCAGGTGCGGCAGTTCTGGCATGGTGACCGCGCGGCAACCCTTGGCGGCGACGCGGCGGATCTCGGCGCACATTCCTTCCGGGGTCCACGTCGGGACGATTGCGATCGGGATGAAGCGGTCCGGGTACGACCCGGCCCATTCATCGATGTGCCAGTCGTTGTAGGCCGACACCATCACCAGGGTGACCTCTTCGCGCGTCATGTTGAGGTGGCGGGCCGAGAACCCGGTGAATGTCGGGAAGCACATCGACGCGAGGATGCCGTTGCGGTTCATGTCACGCACGCGTTCGTGGACGTCGTAGACGCCGGGGCGCATCTCCGCGAACCCGGCGGGGTCGCGGCCCCATTCCTCGGCCGGCCAGGACACCACCGCGTTCAGGCCGCTGACACCCTGGGGCCTGCCCTGGTACATCCACTGATCCACGCCCTTGTCGTCGGTAACGACGATCGGCGCCTCGGCCTTGTATTTGGCCGGAACGTGGCGAAGAAACATGTCGGGCGGCTCCACGACATGGTCGTCGATGCTTACCAGGATCAAGTCGTCGGTATTCACGTCTCCACTTGTACCCTGGACTTTCGTGACCGTCTCCGCATCTTCGGCCAATGTTTTGTCCAGATCGGCCAATCCAGAAAATGTCAGCCGGGTCGAGCTACGCCATGGCGGACGCGCCCGGGCCGGCAGCTATCTGTACGAGGGGAATCGGCTGGTCACCGGCTGGCACTCGCACGATCTACACCAAATTCAGTATGCGATCGGCGGAGTGGTCGAGGTCGAGACCGCGGCCGCGCATTACCTGCTGCCGCCGCAGCAGGCCGCCTGGATTCCGGTCGGGCTGGAACACCAGGCAACGATGACTCCGGATGTGCGCAGCGTGGCGGTGATGTTCGATCCCGAACTGCTGCCGCCGGTCGACAAGCGAGCGCGCATCCTGGCGGTGTCGCCGCTGATCCGGCAGATGATGATCTACGGGCTGCGCTGGCCGATCGACCGCGCCGACAGCGACGCGGTTTCCGACGGTTTCTTCCAAACTCTGGGTCATCTGGTTTTCGAGGCACTGGACCACGAGGCGCCGCTGAGCCTGCCGACGTCGACCAACCCCATCGTGGCCGCCGCGATGAGCTACACCAAGGCGCATCTGTCGTCGGTGACCGCCGCCGATGTCAGTCGCTGCGTCGCGGTGTCGGAGCGCACGTTGCGTCGCCAGTTCGACGAGGCGATCGGCATGTCGTGGCGAACGTATCTGCTGCACGCCCGGATGTTGCGTGCGATGGCGTTGCTCGCCGCGCCGGGGCAGTCGGTGCAGCAGACCGCCACCGCCGTCGGCTTCGACAGCCTCAGCGCGTTTACCCGCGCGTTCAGCCAGTTCTGTGGCGAGACGCCGTCGACCTATCGGCAGCGAGCCAACGACGTTGCGGCGGGCTGACTTTCGCCTGGCCTACCAGGCGTGGACGCGGTTTTGCGCGGGCTCGAGGCCCAATTCGATCAGTAACTCGGTGGCGTCGGCGGCCTGCTCGCAGATGGTGGGCACTTCCGCGCGCTCGGCGGCCGTGAAATTCTCCAACACGAACGTCGCCGGGTCCTTGCGCCCGGGCGGACGCCCAATCCCGATGCGTACCCGCTGAAAATCCTTGGTGCCCAACGCGGATGCCAACGAGCGCAGCCCGTTGTGGCCGCCTTCACCGCCGCCCATCTTGAGCCGGACGCTACCGAATTCAAGGTCGAGGTCGTCATGGATGACGATGATGTCGACCGGGGCGACCGAGTAAAACTTCGCCAGCGGCCCGATCTGGCGGCCGGACTCGTTCATGTAGCAGCGCGGCTTGGCTAACAACACCGAGTGCCCGGCCAACCGGCCGCTGGCGACCTCGGCGCCAGAACGCTTGTGCGCCTTGAACTTCGAGCCCAGCCTGCCCGCGAGCAGGTCGGCCACCATGAACCCGACGTTGTGCCGGGTACGGGCGTAGTTGTCTCCAGGATTGCCCAGGCCGACCAGCAAAAGTGGTTCGGCCACGTCGCGAGTCGCCTACTCGGACTCGTCGGCAGCGGCCTCGGCGTCGCCGCCCTCGTCGCCGCCCTCTTCGGCTTCCGTGGCCGCGGCAGTTTCGCCCGCGCCCTCTTCCTCGAGGTCCTGGGCGGTCGGCGCGTTCACTACGTTGACGACCAGCAATTCGGGGTCGGAGATCAGGTTGACGCCGGCGGGCAGCGTGATCTGTCCGGCGGCGAACTGGGTGCCCGGCGCGGCGCCCTCGACCGACACGGTCAGTTGCTCGGGGATCGACATTGCGTCGACCTCGATCTCGATCGTCTGGGTGTCCTGGGTGACCAGGGTGTCGGGTGCGGCGTCGCCCTCGATGATGACGTTGACCTCGACGACGACCTTCTCGCCGCGACGCACGACCAGCAGGTCCGCATGCTGAATGGAGCGGCGGATCGGGTGGATATCGAGCGCTTTGGTCAGCGCCAGCTGCTCTTTACCCTCGATATCGAGGGTCAGTACCGCGTTGGTGCCGGAGTGCCGCAACACCGCCGCGAAGTCTTTTCCGGGCAATTCCAGGTGCTGTGGATCGGCGCCGTGACCGTAGATGACGGCAGGAATCTTGCCTTCGCGCCTGGCCCGGCGGGATGCGCCTTTGCCGGTCTCGGTTCGCACCGCGGCCTTCAATTTGTTGACTGTCGACTTGGCCATGTGTCGCTCCTGTGTGCTCGGTACCTAGGGTTTGGCACGGCCAGGATCACGACATTTGAGTCGGTCTCCGTCGATAACGGTGCTGGCTAGATTGCCGGCTACCCTCGCCGTGACGCCCGGTCAGGTTAGCGCATCCGCACCTCAGAGCGGAAATTTGGTGCCGGTGAGCTGCTCGGACAGGTCCCAGAGCGCGGTGCCGGTTGCCGTGTCTTGCGCCGCTCGGCTGCGGCCGACGGGCTGGGTGCGACCTGCCTGGCCGAAGCGGGGCCCGATGAAGGTGTTGCCCGGAACATCCTGCGACGTCGCATAGAGCGTTTGTCGGGCGCCGAAGTCGGCGTCGGTGGCAAACACCCTGGTGGCAAGCGACATCAGCTTGTCACTCAGCTGGCGGCCGGTCGCGCCCTGCAGGTTGGTGTGCGAGTAGCCGGGGTGGGCCACGACGGCGCGCAGCGGCGAACCGGCCGCATCGAGGCGCCGTTGCAGCTCGCTGGTGAATAGCAGGTTGGCGAGTTTGGACTGGCTGTAGGCCAGCCACGGCCGGTACCGCCGTGTCTTCCAGTTGAGGTCGTCGAGGCTGATGCGTCCGGGCCAGTGCGCCATCGAGGACAGCGCCACCACCCGGTCGGTGAGTTTGGGCAGCAGCAGGTTGGTCAGCGCGAAATGACCGAGATGGTTGGTGCCGATCTGGCTCTCGAACCCGTCGACCGTTTCCGCGTAGGGCACCGCCATGACGCCCGCGTTGTTGATCAGGATGTCGGCGGTGCCGATCCCGTCGGCGAATTGCCGGACCGACGACAGGTCCTGCAGGTCGAGTCGGCGCACCTCGACTTGGCCGGGAATTTCCCGCGCGGCCGCCTCGCCCTTGCTGGTGTTGCGCACGGCCATGACGATCTTGGCGCCGTTGCGCGCCAGCTCGCGGGCCGTTATCGCGCCCAGCCCGCTGTTGGAGCCGGTGATGATCACGGTGCGTCCGGTGAACGACGGCAGATCTGCGGCGGTCCAATCAGTCATGGCTGTCAGTGTCCTCTAGTGCCCAGGGTCGAACTCCAGGGGCACAGTGAGAGGTCCCGTTATCCCGGCCATGCCATTCCACGGGCTCGGTCCGGTCTGACGGGCGTTGGGCATGCGTTGGGTGATGACGCGAAGAGCCTCGGTCAGTTCCAGCCGCGCCAGGTGAGCACCCAGGCAATAGTGAACGCCGCCACCGAAGTTCAGGATGGCCGCCGCACTCTGACGGGTGATGTCAAGCCGGTCCGGGTCGTCGACGACGCACGCGTCGCGGTTGGCGGTGGCAATATTGACGGCCACCAGGGTGCCGGCCGGAATGCGTACGCCGGCCAGTTCGACGTCTTCTGCGGCTCGCCGAAGCGTGCCAAAAATGATTGGGTGGTAACGCATTAGCTCGTGAACCGCGTCGGGCGCCAACTCCGGGTGCTCGGCGAGCAGCGCCCATTGGTCGGGGTGCGCACACAGTGCCCCTACCGCGGCGGCCAGCTGATTTCGGGTGGTGTCGGTGCCGGCACCGAGCAGGGTGCCGCAGAGCATGATCAACTCCTCGTGGGTGAGCCGGTCGCCGTCGTCTTCGGCGCGGATTAGGTCGGAGATCAGATCGTCGGTCAAGGACTCTCGACGGTGGTTGATCAGGATTTCGAGGTAGGCGTCGAGTTCGTTCCATGCGGTCAGAATCAGCGGCTCGTCCTCGGCGATGTTCCATTCGAAGATTTTCTTGATGTCGTCGACCCAGTCGGAGAACAACTGCCAATCCGTGGCCGGTGCACCCAGCAGCGCGCAGATGACTGGGGTCGGGTAGCTGCGTGCGATGTCGGAAACGACGTCGCAGTGGCCAACGGTGATGTGCGGTTGCACCAGCCCACTGATGATTTCGGCCGCGACGGTGCGCAGTCGCTCGGCGGCGCGCGGCGCGAAGGCCTTCGACACCAGCCGGCGCAGGCGGTGATGCATGGCGCCGTCGAGGCCCAGGATGTTGGCGGTCGCCCGGTCCCACAACGGCCCCGAGGTGACGCCCTGCGCATCAAGCCCGAGGCCCTGCGCGGTGACGAATCGGTTGTCGCGCAGCACCGTGCGCACCGCCTCGTAGCTCAACACCTCGGGTCCGTAACGGCCTATCGCGATGGGGGCCTGCCGTCGGGCGTCGGCCAGGATGCGGTGTGCTTCCTCGGGATCGGTGAGGTGGTCGTAGGCAATTGCGGGCAATCCCGCGTCAAAAACGCTCGGGCAGTCATTGATGAGAGTGGTCATGGCAGTCGACTATCGTGCGCGTGACGACCAAGACCATCCGCCACAGCGCGTAGATCTACGCGCTGCATGTCGTAGCTGCGCACACCCCCCGTACCAGATCTGCGCGTTCTGGCCGATGTTTTGCCGAACGCGGGCCGCGATGCTGGCTACTATGAGCCAGAACGCGGAGATACCGTCGCTGACTTGGAGCGATTTGGGCGTGGGCGAGTTGCTGCCGACCGGAACGGTGACGTTGCTGCTAGCCGACGTCGAGGGCTCGACGCGGCTCTGGGAAACCCAGCCCGAAAAGATGACCGCCGCACTGGCCCAGCTGAATCGCACCGTGGACTCAACCGTCGCCGCTTATAGCGGGGTGCGGCCGGTCGAGCAGGGCGAGGGCGACAGTTTTGTGGCCGCATTCGCCCGCGCTTCCGATGCGGTGGCGTGTGCGCTGGTGTTGCAGCGGGCGCCGTTGGCGCCGATAAAGCTGCGCATCGGGCTGCACACTGGTGAGGTCCAGTTGCGTGATGAGGCTAATTACGCGGGCCCGACGATCAACCGGACCGCGCGACTGCGTGATTTGGGACATGGGGGCCAGACGGTGTTGTCAGGGGTTACCGAATCGCTGGTGGAGGATCGGTTGCCCGACGCGGCGTGGTTGACCGATCTGGGCAGCTACCCGTTGCGCGATCTGCCGCGCCCGGAACGCGTGGTCCAACTGTGCCATCCCGACGTGTGCAACAAGTTTCCGCCGCTGCGCGTTCGCGCTGGCGTTGTATCACATAACCTTCCGGCCCAGCTGACGAATTTTGTTGGGCGCCAGGCCCAAATGGCCGAACTGCGACAGTTGCTGGTCGAGAACCGTTTGGTGACGCTGACCGGTGCCGGCGGGGCGGGCAAGACCCGACTTGCCGTCGAAGTCGCCTCCCAACTTGCCACCGAATTCGGTGACGGCATCTGGTACGTCGACCTGGCACCGATCACCAATCCTCTGGTGGCTCCGGTGACGGTCGCCCGCACACTTGGCCTGCCCGATCAGACCGGCCGCTCCACCATCGAACTGCTGGTGCGGTTCTTAGGCGACAAAACCGTGTTGCTGGTGCTCGACAACTGTGAGCATCTGCTCGACGCCTGCGGGAGCATGATCGCCGAATTACTGAGCGCCTGCCCGACCCTGACGATTCTGACCACCAGCCGTGAGCCGCTCGCTGTGCCCGGCGAATTGAGCTGGCGGGTACCGTCACTACCTCTCGGCGACGAGGCCCTCCAGCTCTTTGCCGACCGCGCTCGCCTAGTCCGCGCCGAATTCGTTGTGGGCGATGACAATGAAGCTCTAGTGCAAGAGATCTGCGAGCGCCTTGATGGCATGCCGTTGGCGATCGAGCTTGCCGCGGCACGGGTTCGGGCGCTGTCACTGACCCAAATCCTCGAAAGTCTGCACGACCGGTTCCGGTTACTCACCGGCGGCGCACGCACCGCGGTACGCCGCCAGCAGACACTGCGCGCGTCCGTGGACTGGTCGCACGCGCTGCTCACCGACCCCGAACAGGTCTTGTTCCGCCGACTCGCCGTCTTCGCCGGCGGGTTCGATCTGGACGCCGCCCAAGCCGTCGGCGCCAGCAGCAACGTCGAAACTTACCAACTGCTAGACCAATTGAGCCTGCTAGTCGATAAATCGTTGGTGGCTGCTGACGACGCCGGTGACGGTATGCGCTACCGGCTGCTGGAAACAGTGCGCCAGTACGCGCAAGAAAAGCTCGGCGAGTCTGGTGAGGCCGACGAGGTGCGCACCCGACACCGCGACCACTACGCGGCCACCGCCGCAGACATGGAATCACAGGGCCACTCCGCCGATGACCAGCTGCTGCACTGGGCGCAAACCGAGATCGACAACTTGCGGGCCGCGTTCACCTGGAGCCGGGAGAGTTCGGACCTCGAAACGGCCTTGCGGCTCATTATGTCGTTGCGGCCGTTGTGGTTACGGGGTGGTCGCATTAAGGAAGCGCTGGCCGGGTTGGATGCCATTCTGACCGGCGAGCGCCATTCGCAGATACCACCGACGGTGTGGGCGGGCGCGGTCGCCCACCAAAGCATCCTCGCTGCTTTCGTAGGCGTCCCAATGGAACTGGGTCGGGCACAGGAGGCGGTAGCCATCGCGCGCCGGCTCGAGGACCCGGGACTGATCGCCCGAGCCCTCACCGCGTGCGGAATGCTCGCGGTCTACAGCGCGGAGGTGGCCCAGCCCTACTTCGCCGAGGCGATCGAACTGGTCCGCGCGGCCGGCGATCGGTGGAGTCTGTGTCAAATCTTCAGCTATCAGGCAACCGTCGCCGTGATGGCCGGTGAACCCATTCCAGCGCGCGTGGCCGCCGAACAAGGACGTGATCTCGCGGACGCGCTAGGCGACCAGTTCTTCTCACGGAACAACCGAGCGTGGCTGGGCCTTGCGCTGATGATGCAGGGAAATCTCGCCGACGCAGAGCAAGTGTCCCGTTCCTTAGCTGAGGAGGGTGAGGCGGCCGGGGACCTGGTCATGAAGGCTTTTGGTTGTCTGGTGCACGGCGTGGTGCTCGCCCGCCAGGGGCGAGCGGCTGCCGCACAGGCCGCGGCGCAATCCGCGCTGGCGGCTGCCGAGAGCCTGGGCGGGGTTTTCGAAGACACGGTATATGCGATCCTCGCTGACGCAGCTTTGGCCTCTGGCGAGGCCGCTGCGGCGATGCAGTTGTGCGAGACGGCCTGGCGGTACACCAATCCCCTGCGCGAGATGTTCACCAGAAGCGTCACCCCGATGACCGAGGCCGCCTTGGCCTGCGGTGATCTGGAGACCGCCCGCCGCTGGGCCGACGACACCGTCGCGGTGGTTCCGGGCTGGCAGCAAATGGTCGCGCTGACGGCGCGCGCCCACGTCGCGATGGCTCAAGGCGAGCACGGACAGGCCGAGCGCGACGCCCATGATGCCCTCGCATTCGCTACCCGCACCCAGGGATATCTGCGGGTGGACGACACAATGGAATGCCTGGCCCGTCTCGCGGCCGACGACGGCAGCCACGCGTACGCGACACGTCTGTTGGGCGCAGCGGAGTCCATCCGGCAGCGCATGGGGCATGCTCGCTATCCGATGTATCAAGCTGGGTATGAAGCCGTGGTGGCTGCTGTTCGGGACATGCTGGGGCGCGACGATTTCGAGGCCGTCTGGGCGCAGGGTGCTGCCCTGACAACGGAGGAGTCGATCGCCTACGCGCAGCGCGGTCGTGGCGAGCGCAAGCGCCCCGCGAGTGGTTGGGGATCGCTGACGCCGATGGAGAACGACGTGGTGCGCCTGGTCCAGGAGGGGTTGGGCAACAAGGACATCGGCGTTCGGCTCTTTATCTCACCGCGCACCGTGCAGAGCCATCTCACGCACGTCTACGCCAAGCTCGGCCTGACCTCGCGCGTGCAGCTGGTCCAAGAAGCCGCCCGTCACAGCTGAGCGTTCAATTAGTGTGGGCGCCAAACGACGTCGAGGTGCCACGCTTCATCCCCCACGTTTGGCGTTGCAGTCGGTACTCAAAGTCAAGACCAACGAGTGGGCGGGTGCAATTCACCGGCCGATTATTTTGCCGCGACCATGAATCCGTGGATGATCGCCTCGATATCGGTGGACTGCGTGACGGCCTGGTCGGCCAGGCTGGTGATGGTGAGCTGCACCAGGTATCGCTGGTTGGCGGGCGGCGATCCGGTGGGGATGACGATGCGGTTCCAGCTGTGCAGCCGGGTGCCGTCGAGGTCGTAGCTGCCCTGGATCATCGACGAGGGAAATCCGTTGAAGGGCGCGTCCGACCCGTCCAGCTGATGGAAGTTGTCGAACAGTTGGGCATCGTCGTTGCCGTGCTTGATGACTTGGGCCGGGTCGAAGTTTCCATGCAGCACGAACACCACGAGCCGCGCTGTCGGATACTTGCCGCCTTTGGAGATCAGCATCGTCTCCGGCGCAATCTTGCTCGGATCGTTGAACGCCGACCAGCCCGGCGGCTTCGGTATCGACACCTTCAAATCGGTCAGGGCGCCCAATGCCACCGGATTGCCGGTGACACCGATGTTTACCAGATATTGCGACAACGGGACGGGCTTGTCGACGGTGGTAGTGGTGGTGGCAGTCGTCGCACTCGTCGTCCAAACCGACGTGTAGTCAGGGGCTTTCGGCGAGCAGGCTACCGCCGGCAGCGCCAACGAGAGAATCGCGGCAGCGGTCCAGCGTCTCACAGAATCTCTCGGACCGCGTCGATCGGGCGGGCCAGCCGGGTGCCCCTCGGCGTGACGACGAACGGGCGCTCGATCAGGATGGGATGCTCGGCCATGGCGTCGAACAGCTGATCATCCGTCGCGTCGGCAAGATTGAGTTCGGCATACAGTACTTCGCGCTTACGCACCGCCGTCCGCACATCGATGCCGGCGTCACGGATCATGTTGACCAGCTCGTCGCGGGTCGGCGGGGTCTTCAAGTACTGAACAATGATGGGTTCAAAACCATTGACCCGCAACAACTCCAGCGTCTTGCGAGAGGTACTGCATTTCGGGTTGTGATAGATCACGGTGTCGCCCAAGGCGGCGCCCATCTACGCGTCTCCGTCGAATAGCCCTGTGACTGAGCCGTTTTCGAAGACGGCTCGAATGGTACTGGCCAGCAACGGGGCGATCGACAAAACCGTGAGTTGCGGGAAACGCTTTTCCTCACCGATCGGCAGCGTATTGGTGACGATGACCTCCCGGGCACCGCACGCGGCCAGCCGCTCGGCGGCCGGGTCGGACAGCACACCATGAGTCGCTGCGACGATCACGTCACTGGCGCCGTCTTGCCGCAACAGGTTCACCGCACCGGCAATGGTGCCGCCGGTGTCGATCATGTCGTCGATCAGCACGCAGGTGCGGCCTTCGACCTCGCCGACGACGCGGTTGGAGACCACCTGGTTGGGCACCCGCGGGTCACGGGTCTTGTGAATGAAGGCCAGTGGAACGCCGCCTAATGCGTCGGCCCACTTCTCGGCGATGCGCACCCGGCCGGAGTCGGGGGAGACCACCACCATGTTGTTTTCGGGATAGTTGTCCTTGATGTAGGTGGTCAGCAGCATCTGGCCGCGCATGTGGTCGACGGGCCCGTCGAAGAAACCCTGAATCTGATCAGTGTGCAGGTCGACAGTCACGATCCGGTCGGCTCCGGCGGTCTTGAGCAGGTCGGCGACCAGTCGGGCCGAGATCGGCTCGCGTCCGCGGTGCTTCTTGTCCTGGCGGGCGTACGGGTAGAACGGCATCACGGCGGTGATCCGCTTGGCGCTGCCCCGCTTCAGTGCGTCGATCATGATCAGCTGTTCCATCAGCCAGTTGTTCACCGGTGGCGGGTTCGATTGCAGGACGAATGCGTCGCAACCGCGCACCGATTCGTGGAACCGCACGAAGATCTCGCCATTGGCGAACTCCCGCGCGGTCTGCGCGGTGACGTGGACGTCGAGTTCCTTGGCTACCTGTTCGGCTAGTTCGGGATGCCCCCGCCCAGAGAACAGCATTAGATTTTTTCGATTATCGGACCAGTCGTGGCTCAACCTGCTGCCCTCGCCGTTCGTGATCGACATGGAAGCCCCATCGTACGTAGCGAATGGTACGGAAATATGGCCGGGTTGCTAGACCACAAACTCACGATGTCTATTCGGATTCCGCCGGCGGTGCTGCCGCAGCGGGCTGGCCGGCCCCTTTTTGCAAGGCTTTCTCGGCGGCCTCGGCCGCTGGGCTGCCCGGCCGCTTGTGCTGAACCCAATCCTCGATGTTGCGTTGCGGGCCCGCCGACACCGCTAGCGCCCCCGGCGGGACATCCTCACGCAGGACGGTCCCGGCGCCGGTATAGGCGCCGTCGCCGACTGTCACCGGCGCCACGAACATGGTGTCTGACCCGGTCCGCACGTGTGAGCCGATGGTGGTGCGACGTTTGGTCTGGCCGTCGTAGTTGACGAACACACTGGACGCACCGATGTTGCTGTGCTCGCCGATGTCGGCGTCGCCGACGTAGGTCAGATGCGGCACCTTGGTGCCCGCGCCGATGACCGAGTTCTTGACCTCGACGAAGGTGCCGAGTTTGGCGTTGGCACCCAGCGTGGTGCCCGGCCGCAGGTAGGCGTACGGACCCACCGTGGCGCCAGTGCCGATCGCGGACGAGTCGCCGTGCGTCCGGACCACGGACGCGCCGTCACCGATGGTGACGTCGGTCAGGGTGGTGTCCGGGCCGACGACGCACTGGCCGCCGATTTGGGTGCGGCCGAGCAGCTGGGTCCCCGGATGGATGACGGTGTCGCGGCCGATCGTCACGTCGACGTCGATCCAGGTGGCGGCGGGATCGACGACGGTGACTCCGGCCAACTGGTGGGCGGCGACGATCCGCCGGTTGAGCTCGGCGCCCACCTGGGCCAGCTGCACGCGGTTGTTCACACCCGCCACCAGCGCGCTGTCATCGACGTGCCGGGCCTGCACGGTCTGGCCGTCGCCCCGAAGGATCCCGACGACGTCGGTGAGGTAGAGCTCCTGTTGGGCGTTGTTGGAGCTCAACCGGCCCAGCGCCGAGCGCAACGCGGCGATGTCGAACGCGTAGACACCGGCGTTGACCTCGCGGATCTGCCGCTGCGCGGGCGTCGCATCGGCTTCTTCGACAATTGCCACCACATCGTCGTCCGCGGCACGCAGGATCCGTCCGTAACCGAGGGGATCGCCGATCGTGGTGGTCAGCACCGTGGCCGCCGCCGACCCGGCGGTGTGGGCCGCGATCAGATCGGCCACGGTGTCGGAATCCAGCAGTGGAGTGTCGCCCGAGATGACGACGACGACGCCGGAGTAGTCCTGCGGCAGCGCGCTCAATCCGCACAGAACCGCGTGGCCGGTGCCGCGCGGGCGGTCCTGCAACGCCACCTCGATCGCGCGGCCGAGGCTATCGGCCAGTTGGGCGATGACGGGCGTAATCAGCTCGTGCGCGTGGCCCAGGACGACGACCAGATGCTGCGGCGCCACCTTGCTGGTCGCGTGCACCGAATGCGCCAACATGCTGCGCCCGGCGACGGTGTGCAGCACCTTCGGGGTGTCGGACCGCATCCGGGTGCCGGGCCCGGCCGCTAAAACCAGGACCGCTGTGTCACCACGAAACGACATCAACTCTCCTCATTGCTTCGTCCCACGCTAGGCGAAAGGCAACAGCACCGACACGCCGTCAAGAGTGTCATTCGCGTGGTGTGGTGGCAAAACGCCGAAGCTCCGTCGCCAGGACTCGAACCTGAACTTTCTGAACCAAAATCAGAGGTGCTGCCGATTACACCACGACGGACCGCATGCGGGGCGGGGTGGCGGTTGACCACCGATCGCGCCAACAAGACTTTAGACGGTGCGCTGCTCCGGCGGCTGGCCAGGGAATGTCGAACATCCGCGAGTAGCGCATCACGTCGAGCACCTGCGCCAACGGATACGCTGATCGACGTGGCAGTGCCCGACAACAGGCCGGAAAAAGAGGTGCGACCGCCGCGCGCCCGGATGACCGGCAGCGAGCGTCGACACCAGCTCATCGGTATCGCCCGGTCGCTGTTCGCCGAACGCGGCTACGAGGGCGCCTCGATCGAAGAGATCGCCCAGCGCGCCAATGTGTCCAAGCCGGTGGTGTATGAGCATTTCGGCGGCAAAGAGGGCCTGTACGCCGTGGTCGTCGACCGGGAGATGTCGGCGCTGCTGGATGGCATCACCTCGTCGCTGACCAACAACCGGTCGCGGGTGCGCGTCGAGCGGGTCGCCTTGGCATTGCTCACCTACGTCGAAGAACGCACCGACGGCTTTCGGATCATGATCCGCGACTCGCCGGCCTCGATCAGCTCGGGCACCTATTCCAGCCTGCTCAACGACGCCGTCAGCCAGGTCAGCTCCATCCTGGCCGGCGACTTCGCCCGCCGGGGGCTTGATGCGGACCTGGCGCCGCTGTACGCCCAGGCCTTGGTGGGCTCGGTGTCGATGACCGCGCAATGGTGGCTCGATACCCGGGAACCAAAAAAGGAAGTCGTCGCCGCCCACCTGGTCAACCTGATGTGGAACGGCCTGACGCATCTGGAAGCCGATCCCCGGCTGCGAGACGAATAGCCGCATCCGGCCTGCCCTAGCCGCAGTCGCGCGCCAGCAGGTCGGTGATCGTTTCGCGGCGGACCAGCTCACGGGCCTGGCCATCCTTGACCGCCACCAGCGGCGGCCGGCCGACCATGTTGTAGTTCGACGCCATGCTGTGGTGGTAGGAGCCGGTGCACGCGACGGCCAACAGGTCGCCGGGATGCACGTCGGCCGGGAGCTCGACATCGCGGGCGATCTCGTCGCCCGCTTCACAGTGCCGGCCGGCCACCGTGAAGCGCTGCTTGATTCCCAGGGAGTGCCGGTTGGCCAGCACGACGGTGTATTGCGCGCCGTACAACGACACCCGGGGGTTGTCGCTCATTCCGCCATCGACCGCGACGAAGGTGCGGCCACCCGGCTGTGTCTTGACCGAGCAGACGCGATACAGCGTCACACCGGCCCGGCCACTGATCGCGCGCCCCGGTTCGACGACGATGGTCGGCCGCGGGAAATGCTCGGCGGCGCAAGCCTCGTCGAGTGCGTCCTCGATGGCCCTGCCCAGCTCCTCGATGTCGAGTTCGGCATCCCCCGGGATGTAGGGGATCCCGTGGCCGCCGCCGATGTTCAACTCGGTGAGAATGACGCCGTGCTGGGCGCGGATGTCGGCCATGGCCGCGATCATCCGATGGATGGCCTCGCCGTAGAGGGCGGCGTCGGTGACCTGCGAGCCGATGTGGCAGTGCAGCCCGACCAGGTCCAGGATCGGATGCGCCAGCACCCGCTTTGCCGCATCCGCGGCGTGATCGCCGTCGAGGGTGAACCCGAATTTCTGGTCGCTGATACCGGTGGTGACCGCGCGGTGTCCGTGGATGTCGATGTCAGGGGTCACTCGGATCAGCACCGGTTGACGTCGTCGGGCCAGGCCGGCGAGGTAGGCGATCTCAATGCAGGAATCCAGCACGATCCGGCCGACCCCGGCGCGTGTCGCGTCGCGCAGCTCGTCGGGCGATTTCGCATTGCCGTGCATGACGATCCGGGCGGGGTCGACGCCGCCGGCCAAGGCGACGGCCAGCTCGCCGGAGGAACAGACGTCGACGCCCAGTCCTTCTTCGCGCGCCCACCGGGCCACCGCCGTGGTCAGCAGTGACTTTCCGGCGTAGACGACCTCGACATCGCGCAGCGTCTTGCGGTAGCGACGAGCGCGCCGGCGGAAGTCGGTTTCGTCGATGACGTAGGTGGGGGTGTGGAACTCGTCGGCGATATCGGTCAGGGCAACGCCTCCCACGCACAGCCGACCGTCCTCGTCGGAATGCGTAGTGGCAGGCCAGATCGCGGGATCCAACCGGGGGCGTGCCGCCCGACCAACGGACGGCAGCATATCGAGCAATGTCATGACTTCACCGTGCGCTCGCCCGGGGCCGGGTTGGGCAATCCTTACGATCCTTTGACGGCCCCGGGCGCAATTTTGATGATGTGCGGCGCACCTAGAATGGGTGCATCATGACCGCATCGGGGCCTGCACTCCCAGAAACCCCGATCGCGGGGCTCGTCGAATTGGCGCTGACGGCGCCGACTTTCCAACAGCTCGTCGAGAATGCGTCTGCTCGGCCCGCCGAAATGAACCTGGTTGGCCCGGCCAGCGCCCGGCTCTTTGTGGCCAGCGCGCTAGCGCAGCAGGGTTCGTTGCTGGTAGTCACCGCCACCGGGCGCGAAGCCGACGACCTCGCCGCCGAACTGCGCGGCGTCTTCGGCAGTGCGGTGGCCGTCTTCCCGTCCTGGGAGACACTGCCGCACGAGCGGCTCTCACCCGGCGTCGACACCGTGGGCACCCGGTTGATGGTGCTGCGCCGGCTGGCCTACCCCGACGACACACGGCTGGGCCCGCCGTTGCGGGTAGTGGTGACCGCGGCGCGCTCACTGCTGCAGCCGATGGCACCGCGGCTGGGCCACCAGGAACCGGTCACGTTGCGCGTCGGTCAAGATATCGGCTTCGAGGAAGTGATTCGCCGGCTGGTCGAGCTGGCCTATACCCGGGTGGACATGGTCGGCAGGCGCGGCGAGTTCGCCGTCCGTGGCGGGATTCTCGACATCTTCGCCCCGACCGCCGAGCACCCGGTACGCGTCGAGTTCTGGGGTGACGAGGTCACCGAGATGCGGATGTTCTCGGTCGCCGATCAGCGTTCCATCCCGGAGATCGAGGTCGAGACGCTGGTCGCGGTCGCCTGCCGGGAATTGCTGCTCACCGACGACGTGCGGGCGCGGGCCGCTGAGTTGGTGGCACAGCACCCTCCCGGCGCGGAGGCGATCACCGGCAGTGTCACCGACATGCTGGCGAAGCTGGCCGAGGGCATCCCCGTCGACGGGATGGAGGCACTGCTGCCGGTGCTACGGCCCGACGACCACGCGCTGCTGGTCGAACAGCTGGCCGAGGGAACGCCGGTGATGCTGTGCGACCCGGAAAAGGTGCGTACCCGGGCCGCTGATCTGATCAAGACCGGCCGTGAATTCCTGGAGGCATCCTGGTCGGTCGCCGCGCTGGGCACTGACGCTCCCGTCGACGTCGAGCAGCTGGGCGGGTCCGGATTCGCCCAGCTGGACGACGTGCAGGCCGCCGCGGACCGGTCCGGGCATCCTTGGTGGACGTTGAGCCAGCTGTCCGATGAGTCGGCGGTGGAGCTGGACATCCGGGCTGCGCCGTCCGCGCGTGGCCATCAGCACGACATCGAGGCCATCTTCGCAATGCTGCGCGCCCATGTCCTGACCGGCGGGTACGGCGTGATCGTCGCGCCGGGCACCGGGACCGCGCACCGTGTGGTGGAGCGGCTGGCCGAGTCCGACACCCCGGCCGCCATGCTGGACGCGGGCGCCGCTCCCAAAAGCGGCGTTGTCGGGGTGCTCAAGGGCCCGCTGCACGGCGGCGTGGTCATACCCGGCGCCAACCTGGTCGTCATCACCGAAGCCGATCTGACCGGCAGCCGGGCCACTGCCGTCGACGGCAAGCGGCTGGCGGCCAAACGCCGCAACACCGTCGACCCGCTGGCGCTCACCGCAGGCGACCTGGTGGTGCACGATCAGCACGGCATCGGGCGATTCGTGGAGATGGTCGAGCGCACCGTCGGCGGCGCCCGGCGCGAGTACCTGGTGCTCGAATACTCGTCCAGCAAGCGGGGGCAGCAAGCCGACAAGCTCTACGTCCCAATGGATTCCCTGGATCAGCTGTCGCGGTATGTCGGCGGCCAGGCCCCCGCGCTGAGCCGCCTGGGCGGCAGCGACTGGACCAACACCAAAACCAAGGCCCGCCGCGCGGTGCGGGAGATCGCCGGCGAGCTGGTATCGCTGTACGCCAAACGGCAGGCCAGCGCGGGGCACGCGTTCGGGCCGGACACGCCGTGGCAAGCCGAGATGGAGGACGCGTTCGGCTTCACCGAGACCGTCGACCAGCTCACCGCAATCACCGAAGTCAAGGCCGACATGGAAAAGCCGATCCCGATGGACCGGGTGATCTGCGGCGACGTCGGCTACGGCAAAACCGAGATCGCGGTGCGGGCGGCGTTCAAAGCGGTGCAGGACGGCAAACAGGTCGCCGTGCTGGTGCCCACCACATTGCTGGCCGACCAGCATCTGCAGACGTTCACCGACCGGATGGCCGGTTTCCCGGTGACCGTCAAGGGCCTGTCGCGGTTCACCGACCCCGCCGAGTCCCGGACCGTGATCGACGGCCTTGCCGACGGCTCGGTCGACGTCGTGATCGGCACCCATCGGCTGCTGCAGACCGGGGTGCGCTGGAAGGATCTGGGTCTGGTCGTGGTCGACGAGGAGCAACGGTTCGGCGTAGAACACAAGGAGCACATCAAGTCGCTGCGCACCCATGTCGACGTGCTGACCATGAGCGCCACCCCGATCCCGCGCACGCTGGAGATGAGCCTGGCCGGGATCCGAGAGATGTCGACGATCCTGACGCCGCCCGAGGAGCGCTACCCGGTGCTGACCTACGTCGGCCCGCAGGAGGAAAAGCAGATCGCCGCGGCGCTGCGCCGCGAGCTGCTGCGCGACGGGCAGGCCTTCTACGTGCACAACCGGGTCAGCTCGATCGACCAGACCGCCGCCCGGGTGCGCGAGCTGGTGCCCGAGGCGCGGGTGGTCGTCGCGCACGGGCAGATGCCCGAGGACCTGCTGGAACGCGCCGTCGAGGGGTTCTGGAACCGGGAGCACGACGTCCTGGTGTGCACCACGATCGTGGAGACCGGCCTGGACATCTCCAACGCGAACACGCTGATCGTCGAGCGCGCCGACACCTTCGGGCTCTCCCAGTTGCACCAGCTGCGGGGGCGGGTCGGCCGCAGCCGGGAACGCGGCTACGCCTATTTCCTCTATCCGCCGCAGGTGCCGCTGACCGAGACGGCCTATGACCGGTTGGCGACCATCGCGCAGAACAACGAGCTGGGCGCGGGCATGGCGGTCGCACTGAAGGACCTCGAGATCCGCGGCGCCGGCAATGTGCTGGGCGTCGAGCAGTCCGGGCACGTCGCCGGGGTGGGGTTCGACCTGTACGTCAGGTTGGTGGGCGAAGCGGTCGAGGCGTACAAGTCCGCCGCCGACGGTGACACGGTGACCACACCCGAGGAACCCAAGGATGTGCGGATCGACTTGCCGGTGGATGCGAACCTGCCGCCCGACTACATCGCCAGCGACCGGCTCCGGCTGGAGGCCTACCGGCGGCTGGCCGCCGCGGCCGACGACGCCGCCATCGATGCCGTGGCGGAGGAACTCAACGATCGTTACGGCACGCTGCCCGAACCCGCCCAGCGGCTGCTGGCAGTGGCGCGGTTGCGGCTGGTGTGCCGCGCGGCCGGTATCACCGAAGTATCGGCCCCCTCGGCGGCGACCGTGCGGCTGGCGCCGATCACGCTGCTCGATTCCGCCCAGGTGCGGCTCAAGCGGATGTATCCGTCCGCCAACTATCGCGCCACCACCTCCACGGTGCAGGTTCCCATTCCACGCGCCGGCGGGATGGGCGCGCCACGGCTCCGCGACGTCGAGCTGGTTCAGATGGTGGCCAACCTGGTGACGGCACTGCAGGGGAAACCACAACAAGAACTTGGTATAACGAGTTCACCTGGACCGATGTCGAGGGAGGAGTAACGGACGCATGATCATCGTCTTGTTCGACCCCCGCCGTCCGTCGCTGGTACCTGTCGAGGCCATCGAGCACCTCACCGGCGAAGTGCAGTACACCGAGGAGATGCCCGTCGCGGTGCCGTGGTCGTTGCCGTCGGCGCGTCCGGTGCACACCGGAGACGACGCGCCGGTGTTGCTGTCGTCGGACCCCAGCCATCCCGCCGTCACCGCTCGATTGGCCGCCGGAGCCCGACTGATTTCGGCGCCGGATACCCCGCGGGGCGAACGACTGGTCGACGCCGTCGCCATGATGGACAAGCTGCGCACCGCCGGGCCGTGGGAAAGCGAACAAACTCACGACTCGTTGCGCAGATTCCTGCTCGAGGAGACCTACGAACTGCTGGACGCGGTGCGCAGCGGCAATGCCGACCAGTTGCGCGAAGAGCTCGGCGACGTACTGCTGCAGGTGCTATTCCATGCCCGCATTGCCGAAGACGCGCCGCAGTTCCCCTTCGGCATCGACGACGTCGCCAACACCCTGATGCGAAAGCTCGGCAATCGGGTGCCGGGAGTGCTTGCCGGACAGTCTATTTCGCTTGAGGACCAGCTGGCGCAATGGGAAGAGCGTAAAGCGGCGGAGAAATCGCGGAACTCGTTAATGGACGATGTGCACACGGGCCAGCCGGCGTTGGCTCTGGCGCAGAAGGTGATTGAACGTGCCACCAAGGCCGGGCTACCCGCCGATCTGATTCCGGGCGAAATCACTGCGATCTCGGTATCGGCAGATGTCGATGCGGAAGGGTCTTTGCGCACAGCGGTTTTGGAGTTTGTCGACACTGTCCGCGGTGTCGAGAAGTCGATTGCCGCCACCCGCCGTGGCGAGAGCGTTCCGAAAGAGTTCGATGTGGCTCGGCTGGGTGAGGTCAGCGAAGACGAGTGGCGCCAGCACTGGCCATCCGAGGAGACCGCGGCACCGGCGGACGAGTCCGAAGAAGCTGTCGAAGAGGCCGCGGCGGAGGCGGAGCCCGACACGGCCGAGGACGAGCCCGTTGCGCAGGCGTCCGGGCAGGACCCCGGGACCGACGAAAAAGCCGGCTAGGTTGCCGCGATAAGGCGTCCCCGATCAGCCACCGCGTTAATATTTGCTGATCTGTTCGTTAACCGTTCGGCATTGTCTCCTGTGAGATTGCAATTCGAGTCGCCACTAGTTCTGGTTTTGCTAGCCAAGCTCGCTACTAGCAATTCGACGATGCGCCCAAATATTCGCAGCGAAACACGCACCTGGACCCTGAAGGGGCCGACGAGTCCGAAAACTCATGGGACGATGACCGTGGTGACAATTGATGTAGGGGACGTTGAGGGGAACGTGGTGTCGCCGAGGCGTTGGCTGCGTGCGGCCGCCGTGATCGGCGCGACCGCGATGCTGATGGCGTCCAGCTGCACCTGGCAACTCAGCATGTTCATCCCCGACGGCGTGCCGCCGCCTGCGGGAGCTCCGGTGCCGCCGGTCGACACGCACGCCAGCGGGCGCCCTGCCGACCAGTTGCGGGAATGGGCGCTGCAGCGCTCCTCGATATTGGAGATTCCGGTCATCGCGCTCGAGGCCTACGCGTATGCCGCCCGGGTCGCCCAGGTCGAGAATCCGAAGTGCCACATCGGGTGGACCACGCTGGCCGGAATCGGTCAGGTCGAAAGCCATCACGGCACCTACCGGGGCGCGACGCTGGCGCCGAACGGCGATGTCTATCCGCCGATCCGGGGCGTCCGTCTCGACGGCACCAGCGGCAATCTGCGCATCATCGACACCGCCGAAGACACCAGCATGGGCGAACCCGGTGTGACGCGCGCCATGGGACCCATGCAGTTCATTCCGGAGACCTGGCGGCTGTACGGTGTCGACGCTCACAACGACGGTCACGTCAGCCCCGACAACATCGACGACGCCGCGCTCGCGGCAGCTGGTTACTTGTGCTGGCGCGGAAAGGATCTCGGGACACCCAGGGGATGGATCACCGCGCTGCGCGCCTATAACAACTCGGGCGTGTACGCGCGGGCCGTCCGGGACTGGGCAACCGCCTATGCGGCGGGTCGCCCGCTGTAGCAGGATGAATCGCTAACCCAGGCTTTACGCTAAAGGCGGCCTGGGGGCTGGCATCAGCTACAAGGCAAGGAGAGAACCTAGTGCCGATTATCGAGCAGGTCGGGGCCCGCGAGATACTCGATTCCCGTGGCAACCCGACGGTCGAGGTCGAGATTGCGCTGATCGACGGGACGTTTGCCCGCGCAGCGGTGCCGTCCGGCGCGTCGACCGGCGAGCACGAGGCGGTCGAGCTTCGCGACGGTGGCCAGCGCTACGGCGGCAAGGGTGTGCGGAAGGCCGTGCAAGCCGTGCTCGACGAGATTGGTCCGGCCGTGATCGGGCTCAATGCCGACGATCAGCGGTTGGTCGACCAGGCGCTGGTAGATCTCGATGGCACCCCCGACAAGTCCCGGCTCGGTGGCAACGCAATTCTGGGCGTTTCGCTGGCCGTCGCCAAGGCGGCCGCCGATTCCGCCGAGCTGCCGCTGTTCCGCTATCTCGGCGGACCGAACGCACACATCCTGCCGGTGCCGATGATGAACATCCTCAACGGCGGGGCACACGCCGACACCGCTGTCGACATCCAGGAATTCATGGTGGCGCCCATCGGTGCGCCCAGCTTTGTCGAGGCGCTGCGCTGGGGCGCCGAGGTGTACCACGCCCTCAAAGGGGTGCTCAAGAAGCAGGGCCTGTCCACCGGCCTGGGCGACGAGGGCGGCTTCGCCCCGGACGTGGCAGGCACCACCGCGGCACTGGACCTGATCACCGTGGCCATCGAATTGGCCGGCTTCAAACCCGGTGTCGACGTGGCGTTGGCCCTGGACGCCGCGGCCACCGAGTTCTACACCGACGGCACTGGCTACGCCTTCGAGGGCGCCACCCGCACCGCCGAGCAGATGACCGAGTTCTACGCTGGACTGCTCGGCTCCTACCCGCTGGTGTCCATCGAAGACCCACTGTCCGAAGACGATTGGGACGGTTGGGCGGCCCTGACTACGTCGATCGGCGACCGGGTGCAAATCGTCGGCGACGATATTTTCGTCACGAACCCCGAACGCCTCGAGGAGGGCATCGAAAAGGGTGTGGCAAATGCGTTGCTGGTCAAGGTGAATCAGATCGGCACGCTGACCGAGACACTCGACGCCGTCGCGCTGGCGCACCACAGTGGATACCGCACCATGATGAGCCACCGCAGCGGCGAGACCGAAGACACCACGATCGCCGACTTAGCGGTGGCGGTCGGGAGTGGGCAGATCAAGACCGGTGCGCCCGCCCGCAGCGAGCGCGTCGCGAAATACAACCAGCTGTTGCGGATCGAGGAGGCGCTCGGCGACGCCGCCCGCTACGCCGGCGACCTGGCGTTTCCGCGCTTCGCGCTGGAATCGAAATAGGTTGGCACAGCGTGACAGTCATCGATAAGCACGGCTAGCTCCCGGCAATGCCTGACGCGAAGCGACCAGATCCGAAGCGCCGCTCCCCGGCGTCGCGGCCGGCGAAGCCCGGCGATTCGGTTCGGCGCGGCCGCTCCGCGAGGAGCTCGAGACCGGTGCAGACCGCGACCGCTCGCAATACCACGCGGACAACGGCCGAGCATGTCGTCGAACCCATCAAGCGACAGATCGCCGAGTCCGTCGAGCAGCGTGCCGATCAGCGGTTGGGTTTCACCGCGCGGCGCGCAGCGGTGCTGGCCGCCGTGATCTGCGTATTGACGTTGACCATCGCCGGCCCGGTGCGTACCTACTTCGCCCAGCGCACCGAGATGGCTCAGTTGACCGCCACCGAAGCCGCGCTACGTCTTCAAATCGCCGACCTCGAACAGAAGAAGGGCAAGCTGGGCGACCCGGCCTACATCGCGGCCCAAGCCCGCGAGCGGCTGGGTTTTGTGAAACCAGGAGACATTCCATTCCAAGTCCAGCTGCCGTCGGCGGCGGCAGCCGCCCCACAGCCGGGAGGCGATACGACCAAACCGGCCAACAACAATCCTTGGTACACCTCGCTGTGGCATACCATCGCCGACGAGCCGCACCTGCCACCGGCCAGCGTGGCCACGCCTCCGGCCGAACCCGGGCCCGCGGGTCCGGTGCCGCCGGCATCTGCCAACCCCACGGCTCCCGGTGGTTGATCGTGCCGACCTGGAAGCGGTGGAGCGCCAACTCGGCCGGGAGCCGCGCGGTGTGCTCGAGATCGCTTACCGGTGCCCTAATGGTGAGCCCGGTGTGGTCAAGACCGCGCCGAAACTTCCTGACGGCACACCGTTTCCGACGTTGTATTACTTGACGCATCCGCTTTTGACCGCCGCCGCAAGCAGACTGGAGACGACGGGATTGATGCGAGAGATGACTGAGCGGCTGGGGCGCGACGTTGAATTGGCGGCCGCGTATCGGCGGGCTCACGAATCGTATCTGGCCGAGCGTGATGCGATCGAGTCACTGGGAACCACCTTTTCCGGTGGGGGAATGCCGGACCGGGTCAAGTGCCTGCACGTGCTGATGGCGCACTCGCTGGCCAAGGGTCCCGGGTGCAATCCGCTCGGCGACGAGGCACTCGCGCTGCTGGCCGCCGAGCCGGCAATGGCGCAGGTTTTGGAGGTTGGCGCGTGGTCCTGAAATGAAAGTAAGCCGGTTTGCCGGAATTGACTGTGGTACCAACTCGATTCGATTGTTGATCGCCGATGTCGAGGGCGGCGTGTTGCGCGATGTGCATCGCGAGACGCGAATCGTGCGGCTGGGGCAGGGCGTCGACGCGACGGGTCAGTTCGCGCCCGATGCGATCGCCCGGACCAGGGCCGCGCTCTGCGACTATGCCGCCCTGTTGACAAGGCATGGCGCCCAGCGGGTAAGGATGGTGGCCACATCGGCCGCCCGCGACGTGGCCAATCGTGATGTGTTCTTTGGGATGACGGCCGATGTGTTGGGCGCTGTACTCCCGGGCGCCGTCGCCGAGGTGATCACCGGCGCCGAAGAAGCTGCGCTGTCTTTTCGCGGTGCCGTCGGCGAATTAGACGACGCCAGAAGTCCTTTCGTTGTCGTCGACCTAGGTGGCGGCTCGACCGAGATCGTGCTCGGCGACGGAGGTGGGGTGGCGGCAAGCTACTCAGCCGACATCGGGTGCGTCCGGCTGACCGAACGCTGCCTGCACTCAGACCCGCCCACCGCAGCGGAAGTGGCGGCAGCCCGCCAGGTGGTGCGTGAGCGGCTCGACGTGGCGTTGGCCGCGGTACCCGTCGAAAAGGCCCGAACCTGGGTTGGGTTGGCCGGGACAATGACCACCCTGTCTGCGCTGGCTCACCAGATGACAACCTATGATGCTGCGGCCATTCATCTTTCACGCGTCGCGGGCAGCGATTTGCTGGCGGTCTGCGACCGGCTGATCGGCATGACGCGCGCAGAGCGCGCCGCACTTCCGCCGATGCACGAGGGCCGGGCCGATGTGATCGGCGGCGGCGCGATTGTCGTCGAGGAACTGGCGCGCGAGCTGCGCTCCCGGGCTGGCATCGATGAACTGACGGTCAGCGAGCACGACATTCTGGATGGCATCGTGCTGTCAATCGCGGAATAACCCCCGCCCACCGCAGCGTCTCCTTGGCAGTGCCGGACTTGGCTGATTGCCTTAGACTCCTAATCCCGGCACGACGCGAAAGGCGTGCTATGTCTGATCTCACTCTCCGGCCGATTTTGCCTGGGATAGGCGCTCTACTATCGGTTCCGTGGTGAGTCAGGTGGCCGAGCGTGCCGACGGGCAACCGTCGGCGTGGGCGCCGTTGCGCAATCGTGTTTACCGCCACTTGTTGACTGCGCAGTTCGGCTCCAGCATCGGGACCTGGATGCAAAGTGTGGCAGCCCAATGGTTTTTGGTGGAGAGACACAGCAGTGACGTCATCGTGGCCCTCGTCCAGACGGCGAGCCTTGGGCCGACGCTGCTTTTCGGATTGTTCGCCGGCGCGCTCGCCGATCTGTTCGACCGGCGGCGCCTGCTGATAGTTCTGCAGACGTATGCGGTCCTGGTGGCGCTGGCGCTGGCCGTGCTGACCTACCTCGGTCGCCTCAGTCCGACCGCACTGCTGATGTTCACCGTAGCTATCGGCTGCGCGTCGGCACTCACCGCGCCGGCCTGGCAGGCGATTCAGCCCGAGGTTGTCCCGCGTGAGCAGATCACGGCCGCAGCGACTTTGGGTAGCGTCTCGGGCAATGCTGCCCGGGCGATCGGGCCGGCCATCGGTGGCGTCATCGTGGGATTATCTGGCCCCGCAGCGGTCTTCGCGATCAACGCCGTGTCGTTCGCCGGAATAATCGTCGCCCTGGTGGCGTGGAAAAGGCCCACCCAGCTCGCGCCTACCGAGCGAGAACACTTCGGGCAGGCCATGATCACCGGACTGATGTTCGTTCGTAACGGGCCTAATATCCGCAGGATCCTATTGCGCGCAGCGCTTTTCCTTTTTCCCGCCTCGGCTGTGTTCGCTCTGCTGCCGGTGGTTGCCGCCCACAGATGGCACTTGTCGGCCAGTGGATACGGTGTGGCGTTGGGGGCCATCGGTTTGGGCGCGGTGCTCGCCGCCGTGGTCGCGGCGCGGTTACGCCAGCGCGTGTCCGACAACGTGCTGCTGGCGGCGTCGGCTGCCGCGTACGCCCTCGCGCCGGTGGCGGTGGTCTGGCTGCCATTTGCCGCGGCGACCCCCTTCCTGGTGTTGTCGGGGATGGCCTGGCTGATTACGTTGGCGACGTTGAACGCTGCAGCGCAGCTGTCGTTGCCGCGATGGGTGATGGCGCGTGGGTTGGCGGTGTACCTGTTGGTCGCCACGGGATCCCAGGCGATCGGTTCGTATGTCTGGGGTGCCATTGCCACCCGGGCGGGACTGCACGTGGCGATGCTGGGTTCGGCGGTGGTGTTGGGTCTTGTTGCCCTTAGCGTCGTGGTACTTCCGCTGCGACCGACTACCGGGACGCTCAGCGTCGACGTTTCCAGTGCGTGGCCGACGCCGACGCTGGTGTTTGAACCGTGCCCTGACGACGGACCGGTGCTCGTCACCGTCCGTTACCAAGTGCCGAGCGAACGCCTCAACGAGTTCGTCGAGGCGATGCAAGCGGTCAGGCGATCACGGCTGCGAACGGGGGGCCACAGTTGGCGGCTGTATCACAGCGTCGGAGAACCGGACACGCTCCTGGAAAGGTTCACCGTCGCGTCATGGACCGAGTTTGAGCGCCAACGTACCTTGCGCTGGCTGGAATTCGATTCCGAGGGCGTGAACAAGGCGATTGGCTATACCGTCGACTGCGCCCGGCAGCACGAGTACTTCGTCGCGGTGCGGGTACGACAGTAACGCCCACGCCAGCCGAGTGTGCGCTGCGGGCTTGCAGTGTGCAGTGAAGGCGACGAATTCGCAGAATCTCGACCTTGAGTGCACGCTCAACGCCGTGGGCGCACGCTCACGCTTCGAAGCGGTAGCCCATGCCCGATTCGGTCAACAGGTGTTTGGGATGTGAGGGGTCGTCTTCGAGTTTGCGCCGCAGCTGCGCGAGATACACCCGTAGATAATGGGTTTCGGTGGCATATGCCGGCCCCCACACCTCTTTGAGGAGTTCTTCACGGCCGACCAGCTTGCCACGGTTGCGGACCAGCACCTCGAGCATTCCCCACTCGGTCGGGGTGAGGTGCACCTCCGCGCCATCTTTGGTTACCTTCTTGGCAGCCAGATCGACTGTGAACGCATCGGTTTCGATAACCGGCTGATCTGTTTCCGACGCGGCGGCATTGCGGCGGACCGCGGCACGCAGCCGGGCCAGAAACTCGTCCATCCCAAAGGGTTTCGTAACGTAGTCGTCGGCACCGGCGTCCAGCGCCTCGACCTTGTCGGACGAATCGGTGCGCGCCGACAACACGATCACCGGTGCCGAGAGCCAGCCGCGCAGACCACCCAAGACCTCAATGCCGGATATGTCGGGCAGGCCGAGATCGAGGATCACCACGTCGGGCTTGTGCTCGGCTGCGGCGCGCAGCGCGCCCGCACCGGTCGACGCGGTGATGACCTCGTAACCCCGCACGGACAGGTTGATTCGCAGCGCACGCAGGATGTGTGGCTCGTCATCGATCACCAGTACCCGCGTCATCGCGCATCAACCTGTTGCGGCGCAGCCATATCCACCACGACGGTGAGCCCGCCCCCAGGTGTGTCGCTGGCCGCGATGGTGCCGCCCATCGCTTCGACGAAGCCACGCGCCACCGACATTCCCAGACCCACGCCGGTGGTGTTGTCGTGATCACCCAGCCGCTGGAAGGCTTCGAAGGCTTCATCCTCGGTCCCGTGCGGGATTCCCGGACCCTCGTCGATCACATTGATCAGGACGCGGTCGCCCACCCGTCCCGCATTCACCCGGACCACGCAGTTGGGCGCGTAGCGCAGCGCGTTGTCGATCAGGTTGGCGAGCACCCGTTCGAGTAGCCCGGGGTCGGCTAGCACCACGGCATCACTGACGTCGACCTTGACCCGGTCGATGGCGGATCGGTAGAAGCCGGTAGCGCCCTTGCCGATACTGACCAGCGCGCGCTGCACCGCCTCCTCCAGATACACCGTGTGCAGATCGGGCTTGACTACGCCGGCGGCCAGCCGCGAGGAATCGAGCAGATTGCCGACCAGTGCGGTCAGCTGGTCGATGGATTCCTCGATGGTGGCCAGCAATTCGGCGGTGTCTTGGGCGGAAAACGCGACGTCCTCGGCACGCAAGCTAGAGACCGCGACCTTGGCCGCGGCCAGTGGCGTACGCAGGTCGTGACTGACCGCGGAGAGCAGGGAGCGCCGCAACTCGTCGGCTCGCACGATCGCCTCGGCCCGGCTGGCCTCTTCGATGAGTTCACGCTGTCTGATCAAACCCGCGGCCTGCCTGGCCACCGCGCCCAGCACCCGACGGTCACGTGCGAAGAGCTTCCGGCCGGCAAGCAGCATCCAGAACTCGTCGTCGCCGACCTCGATCGCGGTATCAGCAAAATCCACGGTGACACAAGGATCTCTGCCCACACAGGCGACAACGTCGCTCTTCTTGCCGCTGGCGCGCGCTTCTGCGCTGGGTTCGCGCAGCATGCTGACCGCCCGCTGGGCGTAGGTCTCGCGCACCCGTTCGAGCAGCGTCTCGAGATCGGCACCGCGCAGCACCGAACCCGCGAACAGCGTCAGTAGCTCGGCCTCCTGGGATGCACGTCGGGCTTCCCGGGTCCGTTTGGCTGCGAAGTCGACCAGCACCGCGACTGCGACCGCGATGAGTAGTAGCACCAATTCGGTGATGGCGCTGCTCGGTTCGGCGATGGTAAAGCTGTGTCGCGGGGCGATCAGGTAGTAATTCAGCAGCAGCCCGGACAGCACCGCCGAAAGCGCGGCGGGCGCAACACCGCCGAGCAGTCCGACCAACAGCACTCCGACGAAGAACAGTGCACTTTCGGCGCCGGTGTCCAAGAAGCCGTCCAGCAGCGTCACCGTGACCGCGCAAATCGCCGACGGGACGATGACGGCCGCGAGCCAGGACGTGATGCGTCGCTCGCGGGGCGCCAGCGACCCGAAGTGGAAGCCGCCTTTGGATTCGTCATGCGTGACGATGTGCACGTCGATCTTGCCGGACCGCTGCACAATGCTCGAGGAGATGCCCTCCTCGAAAATCCGGGCCCACCGCGATCGTCGCGAGGTGCCGATCACCAGCTGGGTGGCGTTGAGCTCGCGCGCGAAATCCAGTAGCGCCGTGGCGACGTCGTCACCGACCACGGTGTGCACCGAGGCGTCCAGGCTGCTCGCCAGCTCACGGATCTTGGCCATCCGGCCATCCGATAGCCCGGCCAGCCCATCGCCGCGCACCACATGGACCACCATCAGCTCGGCGGTGGCTTTCGACGCGATCCGGGATGCCCGGCGCAGCAATGTCTCTGATTCCGGCCCACCGGTGATCGCCACGACGACGCGCTCGCGCGCCTCCCACATGTCGGTGATCTTGTTCTCCGCGCGGTACTTCGCCAGCGCGGTGTCTACTTGGTCGGCCACCCACAGCAGCGCCAATTCCCTTAGTGCGGTGAGATTTCCGGGACGGAAGTAATTGGACAGCGCCGCGTCGACGCGGTCAGACGCATACACGTTTCCGTGGGATAGCCTGCGGCGCAGGGCTTCCGGCGTGATATCAACGAGCTCGACCTGTGCCGCCTGCCGCACAATCGAGTCCGGGATCGTTTCCTTCTGCTCGATGCCGGTGATCTGAGCGACAACGTCGTTGAGACTCTCCAGGTGCTGGACGTTGACGGTAGAGATCACCGTGATCCCGGCGTCGAGCAGCTCCTCGACATCTTGCCATCGCTTGGCGTTCTTGCTGCCCGGGGTGTTGGTGTGGGCAAGCTCGTCGACCAGGACCACCTGAGGGCGACGTGCCAGTACGGCCGGCACGTCGATCTCGGCGAGGCTGGCGCCCCGGTATTTGAGGTAGCGCGGCGGGATGATCTCGATGCCCTCGATCATCTCCGCTGTTCTCAGGCGGCCGTGGGTCTCCACCACCGCGGCCGCCAGGTCGGTGCCACGCTCCAAGCGCCGGTGTGCTTCGCCGAGCATCGCGTATGTTTTGCCGACACCCGGCGCCGCGCCGAGGTAGATCCGTAGCTCTCCGCGCTTGGGATGGTGGTCCTCACGGCTGACGTCCCTCACGTCAACCATCATCCCCCAGTGTTAACCGTTAACCGGGTATCGATGGTCGAGTTCCAAGTTGAGTTGGAGGACATTCACAGTAGGTTCGCCGAAAAATCCCAGATCACGGCCGCTGCGGTACTGCGCTAGGACCGCACGTACCTGGTCCGGACTGACGTGCCGTGCTGTCGCCACCCGGGCGACCTGGATGTCGGCGTAGGCCGGCGAGATGTCCGGATCCAGGCCGCTGCCGCTGGCGGTGACGGCGTCAGCCGGAACTTGCGGGTTCGCCGGGGCAGCGCCGCGGATCGGCGCGATCTGGCCGTTCGAGTAGTCCTCGTCGAACTTTGCGCACTCGACCCGAACGCCTTCATAGAAATCCAGGAACGGTTGCTTGGTCGTCGAACACGGCTCGTTGACGCTGACGACCCGGGCCGGGTGGATGACGTAGCCGCGAGAATCCCGCGGGCCGATCACCGACAGCACCGACCCGACGCCGCCCCCGGTGCAGAACGGGCGCGAGCCGTCCACACTTTCGAGTTGACCGATGGCCGCACTGCGCGAACACACCTGCGTCAGCAGGCCCGGCTTGAAACCGGCGTCGCTCGCACTGGCTCCGGCGGCGAGCTTGGCCGGATCACCCGGGGTGTCGACGACGCTCTCGGGTCCGAGGTTGCTGCCGCTGCTGGCCGTCGGGTCATATCCGTTGCTGCCTGCGGCCGATGGCCTGCTCTGGAAATACTTCGGCAGTGGGTTGCCCGAGGCGTCGGTGAACAGCTGGCCGATGATCCTGCTACCGACCGGTTTACCGCCGGCGGTGAGAATCGAGCCCTCTGCCTTGTCGTGTAGCCCGGGAAGCATGGCCACCAGCCAAATGAGTAGTGGGTAGCCAAAACCGAAGATCACCGTGAAGACGAGCAGCGCGCGCAGCGCGGCCCAGTGTTGGCGAACCGTGTTGGAGATCTTCATCTCAGCCCATTCCAGGAAGCAGTTGAACCAGCAAGTCAATGAGTTTGATACCGATGAACGGGGCGATAATGCCACCCAGTCCGTAGATGTAGAGATTGCGGCTGAGCAACTTCGACGCGTGGCTGGGCGTATAACGAACACCACGCAGCGCCAGCGGAATCAGCGCGACGATGACGATCGCATTGAAGATGACCGCGGACAGGATCGCCGATTGCGGACTGTGCAGCCGCATCACATTGATCAGGTCCAGCCCGGGGAACAGAGCCACGAACATCGCCGGGATGATCGCGAAATATTTGGCGATGTCGTTGGCGATGGAGAACGTGGTCAACGCCCCGCGAGTGATCAACAACTGCTTGCCGATCTCGACGATCTCGATGAGCTTGGTGGGGTCGGAGTCCAGGTCCACCATGTTGCCGGCTTCTTTGGCCGCCGAGGTGCCGGTGTTCATCGCCACCCCGACGTCGGCCTGCGCCAGCGCCGGCGCATCGTTGGTGCCGTCACCGGTCATTGCCACCAGGCGACCGCCCTGCTGCTCCTTCTTGATCAGCATCATCTTGTCTTCCGGGGTGGCTTCGGCAAGGAAATCGTCCACACCGGCCTCGTCGGCAATCGCCTTGGCGGTCAACGGATTATCACCGGTGATCATTACCGTCCGGATGCCCATCAGGCGCATCGCGTCGAACCGTTCGCGCATGCCTTGCTTCACGACGTCTTTGAGATAGATGACGCCGAGCACTTCTGCTTTCTGGGCGGCGCCATCGCCGATGACCTGCCCGACCACCAGTGGGGTGCCGCCGGCGGCGGAGATGCCGTCGATGATCTCGCCGAGCTCGGGCGGAACGTTGCCGCCCTGACTGCGGACCCAGTCGGACACCGAGCTGGCCGCACCCTTGCGCAGCTGTCGGCCATCGATGTCAACGCCCGACATCCGGGTCGTCGCGCTGAACTCCACCCAGCTGGCGTGGGCCAGCTCTCCGGGTGTTCGGGCGCGCAGCCCGTAGACGTCTTTGGCGTAGACGACGATGGAACGGCCCTCGGGGGTTTCGTCGGCGAGGCTGGACAGTTGTGCGGCGTCGGCTAGATCCGCCTCCGTCACTCCGCGGACCGTAATGAATTCCGACGCTTGGCGATTGCCCAGGGTAATCGTTCCGGTCTTGTCCAGCAGCAGCGTGTTGACGTCCCCGGCCGCCTCGACCGCGCGGCCTGACATGGCCAGCACGTTGCGTTGCACCAGCCGATCCATGCCGGCGATGCCGATCGCCGACAGCAGCGCGCCGATCGTGGTGGGAATCAAACAGACCAGCAGAGCGACCAGGACGATGCCGCTGATGCCATTGCTGTTCAGGGCCGAGGTGTCCGGTACTCCGGGATTGTTGACCTTGGAGTAGATCGCGAGCGGCTGCAGCGTGGCCACCGCGAACACGAAGATGAGGGTCAGCGCGGCCAGCAGAATGTTGAGCGCTATCTCGTTCGGTGTCTTCTGCCGGTTGGCGCCCTCGACGAGTGCGATCATCCGGTCCACGAAGCTCTCGCCTGGCCTTTGGGTGATCTTGACCACGATGCGGTCCGAAAGCACCGTCGTCCCGCCGGTTACCGCCGAGCGGTCGCCGCCGGATTCCCGGATCACCGGTGCGGATTCGCCGGTAATGGCCGACTCGTCAACCGAGGCAATGCCTTCCACGACATCGCCGTCGCCGGGGATGACCTGGCCCGCGACGACCACGACGAAGTCGCCCTGTTGCAGTAACGGCGCCGCGACCTCTTCGGGGGCGTTATCGGTGCTGCCCGGCGACCAGCTCTGCAGGCGGTAGGCGACGGCGTCGGCCTTGGATTTACGCAGCGCATCGGCCTGCGCCTTGCCGCGCCCTTCCGCGACAGCTTCGGCCAGGTTGGCGAAAATCACTGTCAGCCATAGCCAGAACACGGTGAGCCAGCTGAACCAACTCCCCTCGTTGAACGCGAGGATCGTCGACCAGACGGCGCCGATTTCCACGATGAACATCACCGGGTTGCGCCAGAGGGTGCGCGGGTCCAGTTTTCGCACCGCGTCCGGCAGTGCCTTCAGCAGCATGGCTGGGTCGAGCAACCCGCCCTGCAGCTTTTCGCCAGGGGCGTGGGCGCTACGTTGGCGCACGTTGGAATCGATTGTGGTCGTCACGGTTTCAGTGAATCCCTTCAGCGAGCGGCCCGAGGGCCAGCGCGGGCAGGAAGGTGAGAGCAACCAAAATCACTGTCACTCCCACCACCAGACCGATGAACTGTGGTTTGTGGGTGGGCAGGGTGCCACTCGACTCGGGCGTCATGCCCTGTCGCGCCAACGAACCGGCCAGCGCGAGCACCAAGACCATCGGCAAGAATCGGCCGAACGCCATCGCCAAGCCCAAGGCGGTGTTCCACCAGACGGTGTTGCCCGAGAGTCCGGCGAACGCGGAGCCGTTGTTATTGGCCGCCGAGGTGAATGCGTAGAGCACTTCGGACAGGCCGTGCGGCCCGCTATTGGTCATACTGGCGCGCTCACCGGGCAGCGCCATCGCGATGGCCGTACCGAGCAGCACGATGAGCGGGGTGATCAGGAAATAGCCTGAGGCCAACTTCATCTCGCGCGGGTTGATCTTCTTGCCAAGGTATTCCGGTGTCCGGCCGACCATCAAGCCGGCGACGAACACCGTGATGACGGCAAGGATCAGGATGCCGTACAAACCGGAGCCGGTGCCGCCGGGTGCGACCTCACCCATTTGCATGTTGAACATCTCCATCATGCCGCCCAGGCTGGTGTAGGAGTCATGCACCGAGTCGACCGCCCCGGTCGACGTCAGCGTGGTTGCGTCGGCGAAGACGGCTGAATCAGCAACTCCGAAGCGCTGTTCGGTCCCTTCGGCCGAGGCGCCCACCGCCGTGGGAACGGTGCCGTGGTGCTGCAATTGGAACAGCATCATGAAACTGACGCTCAGGATGGCTAGGACGCTGACGACCGCGGCAATCGCGTAGCCCTGCTTCTTGCTGTTCACCATGCGACCGAAGGTGCGCGGCAACGAGAAACTGATCACCAGAAGCAGGAAGATCTCCACCCAGTTCGTCCATGACGTCGGGTTCTCGAATGGATGCGCGGAGTTGGCGTTGTAGAAGCCACCGCCGTTGGTGCCGAGCATCTTGATGGCTTCCTGGCTGGCGACCGGTCCGCCGGTGATGGTCTGCTGGGAGCCGGCCAACGTGCTGACGACTTGGTCGTTGAGGTGGAAGTTCTGGATAGCGCCGCCGGCGATCAGCACGACCGCGGCGAGGATGGAGATCGGCAACAAAATGCGCAGCGTGCCCCGCGTCAGGTCAACCCAGAAGTTGCCTAGTTCGTTGCTGCGGTGGCGGGCGAACCCGCGGACCAACGCGATCGCAACCGCCATGCCGACCGCGGCGGACACAAAGTTCTGCACCGCCAGTCCGGCCATCTGCACCACGTAGCCCATGGTCGATTCACCGGCATAGTTCTGCCAGTTGGTGTTTGTGACGAAGCTGACGGCGGTGTTCCACGCCAGCGCCGGGGTCATCTTGGTCGCCGGATCGTGCAGATGCAGCGGCAGCTTGTCCTGCACGAGTTGCAGGACGAACAGGAAGACCACGCTGACCGCCGAAAACGCCAGCACGCTACGGGCATACGTTTTCCAGGTCTGCTCTGAGTCTGGATTGGCGCCGATCAGCCGGTAGATGAATTTCTCTGTGCGCGAGTGCTTTTGGCCGCTGTAGACGCGGTACATGTAATCGCCCAACGGCACGTGCACGACCGCCAGCGCGAGCACAAGTAGCGCGAGGAACACCAGGGCCGCCGCGGTGCCGCTCACTAGAACCGCTCCGGAAACATCAGGGCCGCGCCCAGCAACACGGCGACGAGGACCGACAGCACTAGACCGACGATGTTAGCGATACTCACGATCCCAACTTCAGCGTCAAGCCGAGCACGGCGAACACCGCCGCAGTCAGCACGAGGTAGATCAGCACGGACATATTCGTCTTTCGCTCGATGACTTGACCTCAGCAAAGAGGACACGACCGAGGCTATGCTCGCCGCAGCCATGAGCGGCCGCTCTTAACATTTTCTTTACGGCTTGAGCGCCACTTTTGCGGCTTCCTAATGTTTGCCGGCACCGTGCGTCTCGTGTGCCTCATTGACCTCGGTAGGCGCTACCGGTCGCTAGGGTCGATCAACGGCAGCTGCACCCGGAAGACCGTTCGGCCCGCGGTGGATTCGGCGGTGACCGAGCCGTGGTGCGCCTTGACGATTGAACTCACGATGGCCAAACCAAGCCCGATTCCTGAACCGTTGGTTCGCGACGGGTCGGCGCGGACGAATCGCTCGAACAATCGGGGGAGTAGTTCGGCATCGATGCCGGGCCCGTCGTCAGCCACGGTGAGTTCCGCATAGGGCGCCTCCAAACGGAAGCTGTGGCAGGCGATCGCCGTGGTCACCGTGACGCCGGGCGGTGTGTGCAACCGTGCATTGGTGAGCAGATTGCTCACCAGCTGATGTAGTCGGTCATGGTCGCCGCGAATCCACACCGGTTCGTCGGGTAGGTCTTTGATCCAATCGTGGGTCGGCGCCGCGACCGCCACGTCGTTCACCGCGTTGACGACGAGGTCGGCCAGGTCGACATCTTCGTTCTGCAGATCTTCGCCCTCGCCCAGCCGGGAGAGCAGCAGTAATTCGTCGACCAGCAAGGCCATCCGGCGTGCCTCCGACTCGATACGGGCCAGCGCGTACTCGGTCGTTGGCGGCAGCGCTGAACTGTCCTGCCGGGTCAGTTCGGCATATCCCTGGATCGCGGCCAGCGGCGTTCGCAGCTCGTGGCTGGCATCGGTGAGGAATTGGCGCATCCGAATGTCGGACTCGGCGCGATGCGCCAGTGCGCTATCGACGTTGTCCAGCAACCGATTCAGGGTATGGCCGACGATTCCCACTTCGTTGCTCTGATCGGTGTCCTGCGGTGGCACCCGGACGCTGATCTGGTGGTCATCACCGGCCAGTGGCATCCCGGCGACTTCGGCGGCGGTCGCGGCGACCCGGCGCAGCGGGCGAAGGGTATACCCGACCACCCACACCGTGAGTCCCGCGGTGACTATCAGCGCGGCCGCGACAAGCGCTGTGGTGGTGAGGTTTTTGCGGGCGATGATCCGGTCGCCGAGGGTTTGCGATACGCCGACGACCAAGATGTCGGACCCCTCGATCAGGCAGTCGACCCGGTAGGAACCCGAGCGGCCAAGTCGCAGGGTGCGCGGCGGAGCGTCCTCCCATTTCTGTGCCTGGATGATGCGCACGACGTCGGCCGGCGCCGGGCGTGGTTCATCTTCAGAGAACACCGCCGAGCCGATGACCTGGCCGTCGTGCAGCAGGGCGATAAGGTTTCCCGGGGTTTGTCCGGTGAACTCCAGCAATGCCTGCGACACCGGCGGAACGCCTTGATGTGCCGAAGTATGTTCGCCGTTACGGTATCTGGTGTAGGCGTTGTCGAACGCGTGCAGGGAATTCGCGACCTCGGCGTCGGTCATGGTGGTGACGTAGCCGCGCAGGCTGAGCACCGAGACGATCCCAACGGTCACCAAAACCACTGTGACAACTGCCAATACGCCCACGAGCAGCTGGCCGCGCAACGACCGGGGGAACCCCCTGGGAGTGTTGCGCTCGTCGGTCATTCCGGTGGCCGCAGCATGTATCCGATCCCGCGGACGGTGTGGATCATCGGCTCTCTGCCGGAGTCGATCTTTTTCCGCAGGTACGAGATGTACAGATCGACAATGCTGGTGCGCCCGGCGAAATCGTACTGCCAGACTCGGTCCAGGATCTCGGTGCGGCTCAGCGCGCGGCGGGGATTGCGCATCAGGAAGCGAAGCAGTTCGAATTCGGTTGAGGACAGCGAGATCGGCGTTCCGTCGCGGCTGACCTCCCGGCTGGCGGTGTCCACTCGCAGATCGCCGACTTTGAGAGCCTCGGCGGCGGGCGGGGTCTGTTGGCTGGAGCGGCGCAATAATCCGCGTAGCCGGGCGACCAGCTCCTCGAGGCTGAACGGTTTGGTCATGTAGTCGTCGGCACCGGCGGTCAGCCCGGTGACCCGGTCCATGACGGAATCGCGCGCGGTGAGAAACATCGTGGGTGTGTACACATCGGATTCGCGGATCCGCTGCAGAATTCTCATGCCGTCGACATCGGGAAGCATGATGTCGAGTACCAAGACGTCCGGGTTGACTCTTTCGAATTTGGCCAATGCCTCGCGGCCGTTGTGGGCGATCTCGACAACCCAGCCTTCGTAATGCAGCGCCATCTTCACCAGATTGGTCAGCGCGGGCTCATCGTCGACCAGCAAAACCCGGATCGGCGATCCATCCGCGCGGTAGATCCGGGGCAGCTGCCCAAGAATGGCCTGGCGCGGCCGCTCGCTGCCTGCGTATCCCATCGCTGTCATCTTCCTGGATTCTCGCAAAGAACACATGCAGTTGTCACGGGACTCATAGAGTTCTCAAATCTGAGCTACCGAGCGGGCTCGGGCCCCGGGCGGCTTTTATATGTGTTTTATATGTGTTTTATCGCCTGGGTTGAGATGAATCGTTTCGCGAAAATCACTGGAATATATAGCTTCTAGCCTGCGCGACGCAAAGTCATCGCGAGTTGCTGTTCCTCAAAAGGGCTCTGCGCGAACGGATTTGAATCGTCAATAGCCGTTGGCGCTTCGCTAGGCGTCGATTCACAGGACATGCACACGACCGCCCAAGGCGGTGCTGAACTCTCATTGGTTAACTCGGTATTACGGCGAGTTACGAAGGCCGGGCAATCTCAGTGGCTTTCGTAACAATGCTCAAAATCGTTGTCACAAACGCGATTTACCATCGGTGGCGAATTCAAACGATAGGAACCAGTGATGGATTTTGGCGCCCTGCCGCCGGAGGTCAACTCCGGCCGGATGTACTCGGGCGCGGGGCCCGCGACCTTGCTGGCTGCCGCGGCGGGGTGGGACAGGTTGGCCGGCGAACTGCACACCGCCGCAGGCGTCTACCGGTCGGTGATCTCGGCCCTGACCGACGGATCGTGGATGGGCCCTTCGTCGACGTCCGTGGTGGCTGCCGTCACGCCCTACTTAACGTGGATGACCAGCACCGCTGCCCATTGTGAGGAAGCGGCCAACCACGCAGTCGCCGCGGCGGGCGCCTACGAGACGGCCCTCGCGATGACGGTTCCGCCGCCAATGATCACGGCCAACCGGGATCAGCTGACGACGTTGATTGCAACCAACAATTTCGGTCAGAACACCCCGGCGGTGATGTCGACCGAAGCGGAATACAGCGAGATGTGGGCCAAGGACGCCACCGCGATGTACCGCTACGCGGCAAGTTCCCGGTCCGCGTCGACGATGTCGAATTTCACCTCGCCGCTGCGCGTGAGCGCCGGCACTACCAGTCAGGTCGGCGGCAGCACCGCGAAGACGGCGTCGCGGGCGGCGTCCTCAGTACCGCAAGCCCTGCATAAGCTGTCGACTCCCGGATCGTCGACGCCGACCGATAGCGGCGCTGCCTCGACTACCGGCGGCGCATTGGGCGTGGACGGGGAAGCTGTGGCCGGCGTTGGTCAAGCCGACGCTCTGGGCACCCTGTCGGTGCCGCCGAGTTGGGCCGATGCTCTCGGGATGGTGGAGCAGCCACCGGTACTGGACGCCAACGTGATGCCGGGCGGGTGGGGCGCACTACCATCGTCGACCGCCGTCCGCGGCAGCTGGAAGTTCGGGCGCCAGCCCGACGCCACGGTCCGGCGTATTGGTCTGCGTGCCTCGCTGATGTCCCGTTCACCGGTTGCCGGGTAACCGCCAAAGCCGCACAAAGCAACGGGGCCGCACACCAATTGGTGTGCGGCCCCGCTGCAGAGTGGGTGTCAGGCCCAGCTGGACCCGACGGCGCTGTCGGTGCTCGCCATGTTGTTGCCGGCGGACTGCACCTTCTGGCCGTGGGAGTTGGCCTGCTCGTAAATCACCTGGAAGTTACGACCC
>Ga0208987_1000021_pt1 | contig 40552 bp, 43 predicted proteins | sample MedBloCARef_O2_FD_187845 | JGI IMG/M metagenome (GOLD analysis project Ga0208987, IMG submission 187845) | Forest soil microbial communities from El Dorado National Forest, California, USA - Mediterranean Blodgett CA Ref_O2 (SPAdes) (version 2) | ecosystem: Environmental > Terrestrial > Soil >... | reverse complement strand
CTCGACGTGGTCCGTCAGGCCCAGTTCGCGGCCGCGTTCACCTTCCAATACTCCAAGCGTCCCGGTACGCCGGCCGCCGAACTCGACGAGCAGCTACCCAAAGCCGTTGTGCAAGAACGCTATATGCGGCTGATCGAACTGCAGGAACAGATCTCGCTGGACGGCAATCGGGCGCTGATCGGGCAATCCGTCGAGCTGCTGGTCGCCGCCGGTGAAGGCCGCAAGGACGTTCGCACCGCCCGCATGACCGGCCGCGCCCGCGACGGCAGGCTGGTGCATTTCGCAGCAGAGCACCCGGTGCGGCCGGGCGACATCGTCACCACCGTCGTCACCGAAGCCGCGCCGCACCATCTCATCGCCGATGCCGGCATCCTGACTCACCGTCGCACCAGCGCCGGTGACGCGCACGCCGCCGGGCAGCGCCCGCGCAGCATCGGTCTGGGCATGCCAGGGATCGGGCAGACCGACGCGCCAGTCGAGCCGCTGGGATGTGCCCAGTGAAGAAAGAGCACACCGACATCGACGCCCTGCGCGCTGAAATCGAGGCCGCAGAACGCCGCATCGCGCGTGAAATCGACCCCGGCGTAAGGGGATTCGTTGTCGCCATCCTGGTATTCGTGCTGATCGTGTCGTTCATCTTGCCGCACACCGGAAGCGTGCGCGGATGGGACGTGCTGTTCAGCAGCCACGGCGCCGGCGCGGCCGCGCTGGCCCTGCCGTCGCGGGTGTTCACCTGGCTGGCGTTGGTGTTCGGCGTCGGTTTCTCGATGCTGGCGCTGTTGACACGGCGCTGGTCGCTGGCCTGGATTGCGCTGGCGGGTTCGGCGATCGCCAGTGCGACCGGGCTGTTGGCCGTATGGTCACGCCAGACCGTTGCCGCCGGTCATCCCGGTCCCGGCGTGGGGCTGTTCGTGGCATGGATCACCATGATCTTGTTGACGTTTCACTGGGCCCGCGTGGTCTGGTCGCGCACCATCGTGCAACTCGCGGCCGAAGAACAGCGCCGCCAGGTCGTCGCGCAAGAGCAGTCCCGCACGTTGCTGGACACCCTGAAAGACATCCCCGACGGCCCGGACGCTCAACCACCTGCTGCGCAGCCGAACGGCCGTTAGCGCTTCAACGCCTGGACGGCGGCTTGCGCCCACTGCCGCCATTGTTCGGCGTTGGCTTGTGCCTCTTCGGCGTCTTTAGTCCGGCCGGCTGCGGCCGCCTTGCGGGCCTGCTCCTCGAAGTGCTCGGCCCGGGTCGCGAATTGTTCGGCCCGAGCCTGTGCCTCGGGGTCAGCCCAATTCGATTCACCGGCGTCGCGCACCTTCTTCTCCACGGCGCGCAGCCGCCGCTCCAGGTCGGCCGACCGCTCCCGGGGCACTTTGCCGATCGCGTCCCATTTGTCGGCGATCGACCGCAGCGCCGCTCGGGCGGCCTCGTGATTGCTGGTGTCGATCTTCTCGGCGTCCGCCAGCAGCGCCGCTTTGGCGTCGGCGTTGGCGTGGAACTCCGCATCCTTTTCCGCGGTCGCGGCATTGCGGGCGCTGAAGAACGTGTCCTGGGCGGCTTTGAAGCGTCGCCACATGGCGTCGTCGACATCCCGGCTCGCGCGTCCCGCCGCCTTCCATTCAGTGAGCAGCTTGCGGAATTCGGCGCTGGTGCCGGCCCAATCGGTCGAATCGGACAACTCCTCGGCCCGCTCGCACAGCCGTTCCTTGGATTGCCGGACACCCGACCGCTCGCGGTCCAAATCGGCGAAGTGGGATCCGCGCCGCCGGTTGAAGGATTCCCGGGCCGCCGAATACCGCTTCCACAGCGCGTCGTCGACCTTGCGGTCCAGACCGGAGATCGTCTTCCATTCGTCCAAGATCTCGCGCAGCCGATCGCCGGAGGTCTTCCATTGGGTGGAGTTGGTAGCCAGCTCCTCGGCTTCGGCCGCCAGCGCCTCCTTGCGGGCGGTTTGCGCGGCCCGGTGTTCGTCGCGTCGGGAGCGATCGGCGGCGACGGTGGCCCCGGCCTGGTCGACGAGGCTGGTCAGTCGGGCCGCCAACGCGTCGATGTCGCCCAGCACGGATGCGGTCGGCAGCGTTTCGATCAGCGCGGACGCGTTGGCTTTGATCTTGCGCGCGTCGCCGGTCCCCGCGGCCAGCCGCTCTTCCATCAGGGTGACCTCGGTGGCCAGGTCGTCGAAACGCCTGCCGAAGTGAGCGAACGCGGCTTCCCGGTCGCCGGCCTGCCAGGAGCCGACGACGCGTTCGCCGGCCGAGCTGATCAGCCATACCGTCCCGTCGTCGTCGACGCGGCCGAATTGGTGTGGATTGCTGCGGGGCGCCACCGGCACCGGGTGAGTAGTGGGGCGCGACCCCGAGCCCGGGGGCCGGGGACCGGGCCGCGGACCCGGGCGGGGCGTCGGCCTCGGGGCCTCGACCGGTCCAGCGGAGTCGTTGTCTACGGGCTCGTCGGCCGTCATGCGCTCGTCACCTACCCTTCGCGCGGTTGCTATCCCGCGCACCTGCCGCGCGTAGCGGCACCCAAACACCAACTGTTTCCCACCGAATTCCAACAGTATTCAAGCAGCTGTGCGGGCCGCATGCGGCAACCTTGTTGTTGCCGTCGGCGAAAGCCGGCTGTGAAACTCCTGGCTTGACCATCTTCGCGCCCCGCACGCTGACTCGTCAGCCACCCTCGACATCGGAGAGAAACAGTTATGGACACGCTGGATATCGCCGCCTTGCTTGCGTTGACTTCCGCGCTGTGCGTCGCGATCGGCGACGTGCTCCAGCAACGCGCCACCCACCGGATCGCCGACAAATCGCTGAGCCTGCTGCAACTGTTCGCCAGGCTGCTGCGCATTCCACGGTGGCGGCTGGGCGTGCTGATCCTCGTGCTGAGCATCGCCTTGCAGGCGGCCGCACTGAACCAGGGTTCGGTGCTGCTGGTCCAGGCGCTGCTCGTTCTTTCGCTGTTGTTCGCGCTGCCGATCGGCGCGAGATTGGCGCAGCGTCCGGTCACGAGTCGCGAGTGGATCTGGGCCGTCTTACTGACCACGGCGGTGTGCGTGGTCGTCACGGTGGGCAACCCGCAAGCCGGTCGTGCGAATGCGTCGCTGCAGACCTGGGCCTTGGTGGTGGCGGTGCTGGGGCCGCTGCTGGTCGGGTCCCTGGCGGCTGCCCGCATCTGGGGCGGCGCCTTAGCCGCGGTGCTGTTCGCCCTGGTCTCCGGCACCCTGTGGGGAGTCTTTGCGGTGCTCACCAAGGGCGCCGTGCATCGACTGGCCGAAGGCGGCTGGGCGGTGTTCCGCTGCCCTGAGCTATATGCCTGGATTCTGGTCGCGCTGGGCGGCTTCTTGTGGGAGCAGTCGGCGTTTCGGGCCGGTGCGTTGACCGCATCGATGCCGACATTGCAGGTGTCCCAGCCGGTCGTGGCGGCTTCGCTGGGTGTCGTCGTCCTCGGCGAGACGCTCAATACCGGACGCGCGGGGATGCTCGCGCTGATCGCGGCGGCCCTGGTGGTGGCGGTCGCTACCGTCCAACTTGCGCGCGTTGACGCCGTCGAGACGACCAAGAGGGTCGAGGCGACGCCCGGTGACTCGGCGGAGCAGCCGGCGTAGTCGTCGCTTGGACGACATGCCCACCGGTGGATAACAGTTCGATTCCACCGCTGCTGGTGCCATATGGCTGCGTCGTGCATCCCGGTACCGTGACAAAGACAAGTTTTCCGGCCGATTTGTCGTCAATTGACAGGCACAGCCGCGCCACAGCTTGTACATAGGTTCGTGAACTAGTTATTGCGAAGGACCGTTTTATCCGGAGCAGTGCGCAAAGTCTCAGCGCGCACACAACGGAAACGGTCTCGAAACGGGTAGTGAATACCCGCCGCACATAATGGGCAGTGTGCGGTACCGGGGAGGGGGTCGCAGGTGACAAAAACGGATGTAGCGGTTGTCCTCGCGCTTCTCGCCGCCTTCGCGTCGGCAATGGGCAATGTCGTCCGTCAGCGTTCGGCGCAGGAGATCACCGACAAGCCGGTGGGGCATCTCGAGCTATTCCGGATGTCGGTGCGCGATCGCAAGTGGTGGTTGGGTGCACTCGGCGCGATAGCCAATTACGCCCTGCAGGCCGCCGCACTCGCGCTGGGATCGGTGATGATGGTCACTGCGCTGCAGGTGACCGCGCTGCTGTTCGCGCTGCCTATCTACGCGCATATGACCGGGCGCCGGGTGACCCGCTGGGACTGGGCCTGGGCGGTATTGCTGGCCACCGCGTTGGCCGTCGTCGTCACTGTCGGAGATCCGGATCCCGGCGCTTCGCGCGGTTCGCTGGGCACCTGGATGGTGGTGGCCCTGGTGATGGGTCCGATATTGCTGTTCTGCCTGCTTGGTGCGCGGATTTGGTCGGGCTCGGTGGCCGCGGTGCTGCTGGCGGTGGTCGCCGGTTCTTCGTTGGCTCTGTTCGCGGTGTTGACGAAGGCCGTCGTCGAGGTGGTTGGCGCAGGGGTCGGCGCGTTGCTCAGCGCGCCCGAGTTCTATGCGTGGATAGCTGCCGCGTTGGCGGGCATGATCTTCCAGCAATCGTCGTTCCGCGCCGGCTCGCTGACCGCCTCGCTGCCGACGTCCGTTGTGGCTAAGCCGGTGGTCGGTTCGATCCTCGGGATGGCGGTGCTTGGTGAATACCTCGACTGCACGGGTCTAGCGAGAGTCGTGCTGGTGGCAGGTGTCGTTGTGGTGGTCGTCGCGACCATCGCGTTGGCCCGCGGTGAGGCCGCGATCATGTCGAGCAAGACGGCGGAGAAGCTCGCGAAAAAAGCGCTAAGGAAGTCGGGGGAGATCCCGCTCGCTAAGGCGGAGTGCAGTTCATCCTGACGACCACACCGAGTGGCCTGCCATGGTGGCCTAGCGGGCGCTGACGCGTCGGCTAGTTTGGTGCCGTGCTGAGCGCCATCGCGATCGTCCCCTCCGCGCCGGTGCTTGTCCCGGAACTCGCCGGAGCGGCTGCCGCCGAAGTGGCCGACCTCACCGTCGCGGTACTCGAAGCCGCCGCGCTGTTGCCGTCGCGGTGGATCGTCGTCGGAGCCGGTGCGGTGGATCGCGATCTGGGCCCGGACAGCGCCGGCACCTTTGCGGGTTTCGGCGCCGACGTGCGGGTTGGGCTCTCGCCGCACGCCGTTAATGGGCGCGCCGCGGAACCGGCCGAGCTACCGCTGTGCGCGCTGCTGGGTGGTTGGGTGCGGGGCCAGGCCAGGCCCGACGCCAGCGCACAGGTGCGCGTCTACGCCGGCGACCATGCGGCCGACATTGCGCTGGCCCGCGGTAGGCAGCTGCGCGCCGAAGTCGACCGGCTACCCGATCCGATCGGTGTGCTGGTCGTCGCCGACGGCGCAAACACCCTGACAGCCGCCGCCCCAGGCGGCTATGACCCGAGCAATGTCGAGGCGCAGCTGATCCTGGACGACGCGCTGGCCAACGGCGATGTCGCCGCGCTGGCCCGGCTGCCCGAGCCGATCCTGGGACGGGTCGCCTTCCAGGTGCTGGCCGGCCTGACCGAGCCGGGGCCGCGGTCGGCCAAGGAGCTCTACCGTGGAGCGCCTTACGGGGTGGGGTACTTCGCCGGCGCCTGGCAGCTGTGAGACAAACCGTGCGACCCCTCGCGATCATCGGACCCACCGGCGCCGGCAAGTCGCAGCTGGCGCTCGACATCGTCGAACGACTCAGCGACGACGGGCCCGGCGCCGAAATCGTCAACGCCGATGCAATGCAGCTCTATCGCGGCATGGACATCGGGACCGCCAAGCTGCCCGTCACCGAGCGTCGCGGCATCCCGCATCACCAGCTCGACGTCCTGAGCGTCACCGAGACCGCGACCGTCGCCCGTTATCAGCAGGCCGCCGCCGCAGACATCGAGGCGATCGCGGCCCGCGGTGCGGTCCCGGTCGTGGTGGGCGGTTCGATGCTCTACGTCCAATCGCTGCTGGACGACTGGTCGTTCCCCGCCACTGACCCCGAGGTCCGCGCGCGCTGGGAGCAGCGGCTCGCCGAGGTCGGCGTGGGCAGGCTGCACGCCGAGCTGGCCCGCCGGGACCCGGACGCGGCCGCGGTGATCCTGCCTACCGACGGGCGCCGCACGGTGCGGGCACTAGAGGTCGTCGAGCTCACTGGACAGCCCTTCGCCGCATCCGCGCCGCGCATCGGAACACCGCGATGGGGCACCGCCATCGTCGGATTGGACTGTGACACAACCATTCTCGATGAGAGATTAGCGCGGCGCACCGACACGATGTTCGATCAGGGTTTGGTCGACGAGGTACGGGGGCTGCTGCGCGAGGGCCTGCGCGACGGGGTCACCGCGTCCCGCGCGCTCGGCTACGCCCAGGTGCTCGCGGCGCTGGACGCGAGCGGCGAAACGGCCCCGGACGCCGATCAACTGCGTGCCGCGCGGGAGCAGACGTTCGTGGGCACCCGGCGCTACGTACGACGGCAGCGGTCGTGGTTTCGTCGCGATCACCGAGTCCGCTGGCTCGATGTCGGCGCCGGTGGCGCGCCAGATCGTGCCCGCCTCATCGAGGAGACCTTGCGGGCGTGGCGGCAAGTACCCTGAACTGGTGATCTTCGCGAAGGGACACGGCACCCAGAACGACTTTGTGCTGCTGCCCGACGTCGGTGCCGAACTGCGGCTGACCGCCGACCGGGTAGCCGCGCTGTGCGACCGGCGCCGGGGACTGGGCGCCGACGGCGTGCTGCGCGTCACCATCGCCGGCGCCGCCGTGACGGCCGGTGTGCTCGATCGGCTGCCCGACGGTGTCAGCGCCGACGACTGGTACATGGATTACCGCAACGCCGACGGGTCGACCGCCCAGATGTGCGGCAACGGTGTGCGGGTGTTCGCGCACTACCTGCGTGCCAGTGGCATGGAGGCCCGCGACGAGTTCGTCGTCGGATCACTGGCCGGCCCGCGGCCGGTCACGCTGCACCACGTCGATGCGACCAACGCCGATGTCACCGTCGACATGGGCAAGGCCAACCAGCTGGGCAGCGGCGCAGCGGCCTTCGAAGCCATCGTGGGTGGTCGGCGATTTTCCGGGCTGGCCGTCGATGTGGGCAATCCGCACCTGGCGTGCGTGGCTGCGGACTTGACCATCGACGAGCTCGCGGCTCTGGACGTCGGTGCGCCGGTGCAGTTCGACCGTGCGCAATTCCCGGACGGGGCCAACATCGAGGTGCTCACCGCGGCGGTCGGGGGACTGGTGCACATGCGGGTCCACGAGCGCGGGGTGGGCGAAACCCGCTCCTGCGGTACCGGAACGGTGGCGGCTGCGGTGGCGGCACTGGCCGATGCCGGGGCCGATACCGGGACGCTGACCGTGCGGGTGCCCGGCGGTGACGTGGTGGTCACCGTCACCGACTCCACCAGCTACTTGCGGGGGCCGTCGGTGCTGGTGGCCCGAGGCGAGATCAGCGATGCCTGGTGGAGCGCGCGGTAATTCGGATGCATCGCCGCCCACAACGTGCCACCATCGAAAGTGGCTATGACATTTCCTGATTCGCCCGACACGGGCTCGCTTGATTCGACGCCCAGCGCCGGTGAACTCGCTCTCGAAGACCGATCGGCGCTGCGCCGCGTCGCCGGGCTGTCGACCGAACTCACCGATGTCTCCGAGGTCGAGTATCGCCAGCTGCGGCTGGAGCGGGTGGTGCTGGTCGGCGTATGGACCGAGGGCAGCGCGACGGACAACCAAGCGAGTATGGCCGAGCTGGCCGCGTTGGCCGAGACCGCCGGCTCGCAGGTGCTCGAAGGGCTCATCCAGCGTCGCGACAAGCCCGATACGTCGACCTACATCGGCTCCGGCAAGGCGCAGGAGCTGCGCGAAGTCGTCCTGGCGACGGGTGCCGACACCGTCATCTGTGACGGCGAACTGTCCCCGGCGCAACTGACGTCGCTGGAGAAGATCGTGAAGGTCAAAGTCGTCGATCGCACCGCACTGATCCTCGACATTTTCGCCCAGCACGCCACCAGCCGGGAAGGCAAGGCCCAGGTGACGCTGGCCCAGATGCAGTACATGCTGCCGCGGCTGCGTGGCTGGGGTGAGTCGATGTCACGGCAGGCCGGTGGCCGCGCCGGCGGCAGTGGCGGCGGGGTGGGGCTGCGCGGACCCGGCGAGACAAAGATCGAGACCGACCGGCGCCGGATCCGCGAACGGATGACCAAACTGCGCCGTGAGATCAAGGACATGAAGCAGGCCCGCGACATCCAGCGCAGCCGCCGGTTGCACAGCGACATGTCGTCGATCGCCATCGTCGGCTACACCAACGCCGGCAAGTCCAGCGTGCTCAACGCGCTGACCGGGGCCGGGGTGCTGGTGCAGGACGCGTTGTTCGCCACCCTGGAGCCCACCACCCGACGCGCGGAGTTCGAGGACGGCCGACCTTTCGTGCTCACCGACACCGTCGGCTTCGTGCGCCACCTGCCCACCCAGTTGATCGAGGCATTCCGCTCGACGTTGGAGGAGGTCGTCGACGCGGATCTGCTGGTGCACGTCGTCGATGGCTCTGACGTCACTCCGCTGGCCCAGATCAATGCCGTCCGGCAGGTGATCTCCGATGTCGTCACCGACTACAAGTCCGATCCGCCGCCCGAGCTACTGGTCGTCAACAAGGTCGACGCCGCAGGCGATCTGGCGCTGGCTAAGCTGCGCCACGCGCTGCCCGGGGCGCTCTTCGTCTCGGCGCGCACCGGGGACGGCATCGACACGTTGCGCAGGCGGATGGCCGAACTCACCGTCCCCGCCGACACGGCCGTCGACGTTCTGATCCCTTACGGCCGGGGCGATCTGGTGGCCCGGGTGCACGCGGATGGGCGCGTCCAGTCCGAAGAGCACAACCCAGAAGGCACCCGGCTGCGGGCCCGCGTTCCGGTGGCGCTGGCCGCTAGCTTGCGGGACTTCTCCGCCCGCTGAGCGCGTCGCCGCCCTGCTGCCGACCAACCGTCTGGTTGGTATATGTTGGGCGGCAGAGTTCCCTGTCGCCGGAGGTCGTCCATGAGCAGTGCCGTCAAGTACCAGCGCACCCTGTTTGAGCCCGAGCACGACTTGTTCCGCGAGTCCTACCGGGGCTTTCTCGATCGCCATGTCGCGCCACACCACGAGGAGTGGGAGAAGGCGAAGATCGTGGACCGCGGTGTCTGGCTCGAGGCCGGCAAGCAGGGCTTCCTGGGCATGGCGGTGCCCGAAGAGTACGGCGGCGGAGGTAATTCCGACTTCCGGTACAACACGATCATCACCGAGGAAACCACCGCCGGGCGCTACAGCGGGATCGGTTTCGGCCTGCACAACGACATCGTGGCGCCGTACCTGCTGGAGTTGGCGAACGAAGAGCAAAAGCAGCGCTGGTTGCCGAAGTTCTGCACCGGCGAGCTGATCACCGCGATCGCAATGACCGAGCCGGGAACCGGCAGCGACTTGCAAGGCATCAAGACACGAGCGGTCAAGCAGGGTGATCACTACGTGCTCAACGGGTCAAAGACGTTCATCACCAACGGAATCAACTCCGATCTCGTGATCGTGGTAGCGCAGACCGATCCGGACAAGGGCGCTCAGGGCTTCTCGTTGCTCGTGGTCGAACGCGGCATGGAGGGCTTTGAACGCGGGCGCCATCTGGACAAGATCGGACTGGACGCGCAGGACACTGCCGAGTTGTCGTTCACCGATGTGCAGGTGCCGGCCGAAAACCTGCTCGGCCAGGAGGGCCTGGGGTTCATCTACCTCATGCAGAACCTGCCGCAGGAACGGATTTCGATCGCGATCATGGCGGTCGCGGCGATGGAGCAGGTGCTGGACGCGACGCTGCAATACACCAAGGAGCGCAAAGCTTTTGGCAAGCCGATCGGCAGCTTCCAAAACAGCCGCTTCCTGCTTGCCGAGCTGGCGACCGAAGCGACGGTAGTGCGCATCATGGTCGACGAATTCATCCGGCTGCATCTGGACAAGAAGCTGACGGCTGAGCAGGCGGCAATGGCCAAGTGGTATTCCACCGAGAAGCAGGTGCACTTGATCGACCGCTGCCTGCAGCTGCACGGTGGCTACGGCTACATGCGCGAATACCCCATTGCCCGTGCCTATCTGGATGCACGGGTGCAGACGATCTACGGCGGCACGACCGAAATCATGAAGGAGATTGTCGGCCGCAGCCTCGGGGTCTAGCCAATTTCGCTGCCGCGCAACGACCGCGGTGTGGTGATGCTGCTGAACTGCACTACGACAATCTCCCTTGTCGGCCGATGGCCTCGTTACCGTGGTCGGCAGCAACGGTGTCAATGCCCATGATTGGCCGCTTGTTCGGGTAGATTGCCGATCAAATGAGGCCCTCGTATACCGGCGGTATAGGTGTTTCGCGCACGTTCAGGGCGCAATCTATGGCCACCCGTACGGTATTGCAGGCACCCAGCCATTGGTCGCGATACGGATGTGGTCTTGCATCAATTCGACATCAGAGCGGTATCCATTCTCGTAATATTTTCTATTTGACTTCGTATTCATCGTTCGCTGGAGCACAGTTATGCGAGCCCGCGACAACACAGGTCCGAGCGAGTAGTAGCTTGCCGTGGGGGTATCAAACGTCCGCGGGTCCTGCAGGGTACGAGCATGGCCCAAGATAGGTGCATATCCGTCGGCTGGGAGGCTGGGTGAACGGGCAGATAGGGCAACTGCGCAAGCTCATTGGGCGGGCGCTGGTTAGCCTGGCGACCACAGCGGTGGCCGTCACATTGCTGGCGCCTGCTGCGTCGGCGTCTCCGATCGGCGACGCCGAAGCGGCCATGATGGCTGTGTGGGACAAGGCCGGTGGCGACACGTCACCACTGGGCGCCCGAAAAGGTGACGTCTACCCCGTCGGGGATGGTTTCGTACTGGACTTCGACGGCGGCAAGATGTTTTACACCACGGCCACCGGAGCCAAGTTCGTTTTCGGACCGATTCTGGACAAATACGAGACGCTCGGCGGTCCGGTCGGCAGCGATTTGGGATTCCCCACTATCAACGAAGTTCCCGGATTGGCGGGGCCCGATAGTCGAGTGGCTACCTTTTCGGCCAGTGACAAACCGGTGATTTTTTGGACGCCCGACCACGGTGCGTTCGTGGTGCGCGGCGCACTGAATGCGGCCTGGGACAAGCTCGGCAGCTCGGGCGGTGTGCTCGGCGCCCCGGTCGGCGACGAAACCTACGACGGCGAGGTCTCCTCGCAGAAGTTCAGCGGCGGTCAGATCTCCTGGAACAGGAAAACCAAGGACTTCAACACCGACCCGCCGTCGCTGGGCGATCAGCTGAAGGGCTTGCAGGTCGCCATTGATCCGGCCGCGGCCATCAACATGGCCTGGCGTGCGGCGGGTGGCGCCAACGGTCCGCTGGGCGCCAAGCAGGGCGGCCAGTACCCCATCGGTGGTGATGGGATCGCCCAGAACTTCGCCGGCGGCAAGGTGTTTTTCAGCCCGGCCACCGGCGCGAACGCCCTCGAGAGCGACATCCTGACGAAATACGAATCGTTGGGTGGGCCGGTCAGCAGTGACCTCGGCTTCCCGATCGCCAACGAGTCTGACGGTGGGGTCGGTCCCGCCAGCCGGATCGCCGCGTTCTCCGGAGCCGACAAGCCGGTGATCTTCTGGACCTCCGACCATGGCGCGTTCGCCGTGCGCGGCGCGATGAAGACCGCGTGGGACAAACTTCGTGGTGCCAACGGAAAACTCGGGGCCCCAGTGGCCGATCAGACCGTCGACGGCGACGTGGTCTCGCAGAAGTTCACCGGCGGCAAGATCTCGTGGAACCGCGCGAAGAACACCTTCAGCACCGACCCGGCCAACCTGGCCCCGCTGTTGTCCGGCCTGCAGGTATCGGGGCAGAACCAGCCCAGCAGTACCGCCTCGTCGCCGCACGACAAGGGTTGGTTGTCCTGGCACTGGTGGTATCTGGTGGCGGTCATCCCACTGCTGATCTTGATCGCGTTGTCGGTGTTCCTGGCGCTGCGATGGAGTCGGCGTCGCTCGCACCGGAACGCCGAACCCTACGCACTCGACCATGATGTGGACCCGGCCGGCTACGACGACGCGGCCGAACCTCGCTGGGAGCCCGACTACGCCGAAGCCGCGACTGACCACTACCGGTTCGGTGACACCCACGAATCCGAAGATCAGCCGCAGGATGCCGACGACCGTTGGCCCGGAGCCGGCTACGTCTTCGGGGCGCACCCCGACGACGAAGATCCCGACGCGGTCGACACCGATTCCATGTCCGTGGTCTCGGAGGAAGCGCTGTCGGAGGCCGGCTATCCCGATGCCGACGCGGGGGACGGATATCTGGACGACTCGTACCCGGAAACCGGCTACCCAGAGGATGTCTCGGAGGAGGCCGCGGACCCCCAGGCGGCGTACCCGCACGCCGACGATGCGGAAGACGCGTTTGCCGAGACCGCGGATCCCGACGAAGCCTATGCGGATGTGGTTGCCGCGGAAGCCAGTTATCCGGAGTCGGCCCAACCCGTGGATGCCGAACTCGAGGACGCCGAACTCGAGGACGCCTACCCGGATGTAGCCGTACCGCACACCCCTGCGGATGTCGCTGGTCCGGGGTCCGCCGCGGGGGACGCTGCGGGTGCGATAGCCGCCGCCGGACCGAGAGCTGGTCGACACGCAGCCCTCGACGCCGATGACGACGACGCGGGATACGCCCCGGAATTCGCCGAGTCGACGGGCTTCGTGGCGCTGGCGCCGGCCGGACGCCCGACGATTCACCTGCCGTTGGATGACCCGTACCAGATGCCCGACGGATATCCGATCAAGGCCAGCCCGCGCTTCGGGCTCTACTACACCCCCGGTAGCGACCTCTACCACGACACACTCGCCGAAATCTGGCTGTCCAGCGAGGAAGCCGCGGTGGCGAACGGTTTCGTCAAGGCCGACTAAACCGGGACTGGTCAGCTAGACCTTGCGAATCACCGTGACGACCTTGCCGAGCACGGTCGCTTCATTTCCGGGAATGGGATCGAACGCCGGGTTGTGCGGCATCAGCCACACCTGACCGCTCGAGCGCTTGAAGGTCTTGACGGTGGCCTCACCGTCGAGCATGGCGGCAACGATGTCGCCGTTGTCAGCGACATTCTGCTGACGCACCACCACCCAGTCGCCGTCGCAGATCGCGGCTTCGATCATCGAGTCGCCGACGACCTTGAGCATGAACAGCGTGCCTTCGCCGACCAACTCGCGAGGCAGCGGGAAGACCTCCTCGACGGCTTCTTCAGCCAGAATCGGTCCACCGGCCGCGATGCGCCCGAGCACGGGCACGTAGGTGGGTTCGGGCAACGCGTCCGAGCCCGCGACGTCGGTGACGGGCGCCGCCGGCGAAATGCCTTCGGCCCCACGGACATCGACAGCGCGAGGGCGGTTCGGGTCGCGGCGTAGGTAGCCCTTGCGCTCCAGGGTGCGCAGTTGGTGGGCCACAGAGGAGGTCGACGTCAGGCCGACGGCATCACCGATCTCCCTGATGCTCGGCGGGTAACCGCGGGTGGTCACCGATTCGCGAATGACGTTGAGAATGGTGCGTTGCCGCTCGGTAAGCGATGAATCCACGGAATGCAGCCGGAGGTTTGGGCCTGCGACTTTAGTGTCGTTGCTGTCGCTCATGGCACTGAATGTAGCTGTCCCGCGGCCCAGAATCAAACATGTGTTCGACTCGCGTGTCGCACCACTAGATGGCGAAGCCTAAAGGCGCAATGACGGATAAATCACACGTGTGTAACTTTCGCGGAGATCGGGTATTCGCGCTGCATGACAGTCCTGGCGGCCGACCCAGTTCTGTCGGTGGCATGGCCTAGCGTTCGACAGGTGCGACACGCTTCGCTCAAATGTTCGGTATCGAACACACGAGCGATTACAGTCGAACACACGAGCGAGAATAGCCGACCGGAGGAACGCACATGACAATCATTCACACCGTCTCGGGGCGTGCCAGCGATGCCCGGCGGCCGATCAGCCCGCTCGCACCCGAGCCCCGCTACTACCGCGAACGTGTGGTGCGGTCTCGCCGGCCCGGCCCGGCCCGGCCGGTTGACCTGCGCACCCGCTACCACGGCACCGGCGTCTCGATGTCGACGGCGCCGCATCGCAGGCGCGCCGTCTCGGTGACGACGACGCTCGGGCTGGCTCTGCTCGCCGGGGTCATCACCTTGTGGCTGGGCCTGGTGGCAAACCTCGGGGAGATGGCCAATGGAGCTTCCAGTAGTTCGGCTTCCGCTGCGGTACCCGACAAGCTCGCCGTCGTGCGGGTGGAAGCGGGAGAGTCCCTGCAGGATGTGGCACACCGAGTGGCACCCGACGCGCCCGCCCGCCAGGTGGCCGATCGCATCCGCGAACTCAACGACCTGAAGTCGCCGGCAGTCGCCGCGGGCCAGACGTTGATCGCGCCGGTCGGCTGACGACGCCCGGGGCAGCTGCGAAAAGCGCTCTACGCCAAGGCTCCTCGGCGCCCACGACGACCGACGCCCCAGGTTATGGCCGTATTGGCCCGTTGGGGGAGTGCACAGGTACGCTCGGAGTGTTCCGCGGGATATAAGGACGGCGAAGGAGCAGTCATGCACTGTCCGTTCTGCCGTCACCCCGATTCCCGGGTCATCGACTCGCGGGAAACCGATGAAGGCCAAGCTATTCGGCGCCGCCGGTCATGCCCCGAGTGCGGGCGACGTTTCACCACGGTAGAAACCGCCGTCCTCGCCGTCGTCAAGCGCAGCGGTGTCACCGAACCTTTCAGTCGCGAGAAGGTCATCAAGGGCGTGCGCCGCGCCTGCCAGGGTCGGCAGGTGGACGAGGATGCACTGAACCTGCTGGCTCAGCAGGTCGAAGACGCGGTGCGTGCCGCCGGGTCGCCGGAAGTGCCCAGTAACGAGGTTGGTCTGGCGATCCTGGGGCCGTTGCGCGACCTCGACGAGGTCGCCTATCTGCGATTCGCGTCGGTATACCGGTCCTTTTCTTCGGCCGACGATTTCGAACGCGAGATCGAGGCGCTGCGCAAACACCGCCAGGTGTCGGCCCAGAGCTGACGGCCTAGGCTGTTTTCATGGCCCCGGAGCTGCATCCCAATCTTGAGGCACTGGCGCCGTTGCTTGGCGCGTGGGCGGGTCAGGGGGCGGGCAAGTATCCAACGATCGAGCCCTTCGAGTATCTCGAGGAAGTCGTGTTTTCTCATGTGGGAAAGCCGTTTTTGGCCTACGCGCAAAAGACCAGGGCGGTGACCGATGGCAAACCCTTACACGCGGAGACGGGGTATCTGCGTGTGCCGCAACCGGGTCACGTTGAGCTGGTTCTCGCTCACCCCAACGGCATCACTGAAATCGAAGTGGGCAGCTATTCGGTGAGTAGCGGCGTCATAGAAATCGAATTAGCCACTACTGCAATCGGATTGGCGCCAACGGCCAAAGAAGTGAGCGCGCTTGGCCGTTTCCTTCACGTCGACGGCGACCAGCTTTCCTATTCGGTGCAGATGGGTGCCGTCGGTCAACCCCTGCAGGATCATCTCGCCGCGGTGTTGCACCGAAAGTCTTGAGTCTGGAAGATCTTCAGTTCAGGTGTGTCACACCGTCCTTGACGGCCCGCCCGGCCACCCGGACCCAGCCCTCGGGGCTCCAGGTGGTCTCGAGCACCGATCCTCTGCCCTGGGTGATACTCAGGTCGCGACTGAGATAGTCGGTAATCCGTATCGCTGCGGAGCCGGTCGCTTCGTCCTCGGGCACTCCCAAATTCGCAGCGAACAGCCGGGCACGCAGCGACCCGGCGGATTCGTCGATCCAGGCCCACAGGTAGTGCGCGACGTCGTCCGGGAAATCAACGGGCTCGGCCGCGAGAAGCTCGTCGACCGAACCGATTTCGTGGATTGCGAATTCCGGAGCCCAGTCCGCGCGGGCGGTGACGCCGGTGAGGTCGCCCGCGTAGCTCACCTGCACGATGCCGGCCGGCACCGCAAGGGTGTTGATCGGCGTGCCGTTCTGGCGCAACCACCACGACGCTCCCACAGTCGGGTGCCCGGCGAAGGGAAGTTCGATTCGCGGCGTGTAGATGGTGGCGGCCGTGGTGGACGCGCCTGCGCCGGGGAGCTCGACGAATATCGTTTCGCTGTAACCCAATTCGGTTGCCAGCTGTTGGCGGTCGGCGGGGTCGACCTGCCCGGCCTCGACCACACCGAGCGGATTTCCATAGTTGCCGTCTAGATCGGTGAAGACCCGCAACACCGTCACGTCGATACCCATGACCCGACTGTACGGGCCGGGACCGATCAGGTAGCGCTGCGCTCGTCGGACCCTATGGCGTTGAGTACAGCGACGCGGGTGTCGGCCGAGCCCGTGACGGTCCGCTCGCCCCTCCCGGTGCGCAGCAATGCGCGCAGCGCGGTCTGGTCGTATTCAGACGGTGTCGTCGTGTCGATGAAGCGCTGAACGACATCGATGAAGCGGGCCGGGTCGTCGTGGAACGGGAAGTGGCCTGACCCTTCGAATATCTCCAGCCGCGAGCCAGGCATCGCGGCATGCGCCATCCGGGCGTGCTGGACCGGGACCACCACATCCTTGGTGCCCCAGACGATCTGCACCGGGATGGCGTCCGTCAAATAACATCGATCCAGGAAGGTGACGATCTGCCCGCGCCAGTCCACCACTGCCCGCAAGGTTCGACTGAATGCCGCTGAGGCCGTCGGCTCCGGCAGATCGTCCAGAATGCGCAGCACGTTGGGGAGATCGCGGCCCACGCCGGTCGAGCCGATTGCCAGGCCCGCTATCCGCCCCGCCAGTTGCACAGCCGGTAGTACCAAGGGCAGTCGCAGCAATGCCAAAGCTTCGGTGCCGATCGGCAGTGAGGCGAGCCGGAATACAACGTTGACGTCCTTGGTCACTCCGCCGGCGGCGACCAGGATCAGCCGCTCGACCAGATGCGGGAACTGGTAAGCGAATTGCATCGCCACCCCGCCGCCGAGCGAATGACCCACGATAGTCACCCGCTCGATGTCGAGTACGGAAAGCAAGTCGCGCATCCCGTTGGCATAGCCGGCGACCGAGTAGTCGGCGCGCGGTTTGTCGGACCGCCCGTGACCCAGCAGATCCGGGGCGATGACCGTAAATCGCTGAGCGAGCTTGGCCTGCACCGTATTCCACGTCGTGGAGTTGTCACCGATGCCGTGGATCAGCAAAATCGCCGGCCCGGACCCGGCGATCCGGAACGCCCGCTTGTACCCGTGAATGGTGCGGTACTCCACGGTGGGCGTGGTCACTTCGCGCACCGGGCGAAGATCGGTTTTACGCTTCCGCTCGGTCATCTCGCCAACCTTGTTGTCGGGCCAGCTCAGGGCGTATTAAGCCGGGTCGTCGTCGTCGCGCTTCTTCTCGGCCTGCTGAGCCAGGAATCGCTCGAATTCTGCGCCAAGTTCGTCGCCGCTAGGCAGGTCTTCGTCGTGAGCCAGTAACGACCTGTTCTCCTGAGCGTCGATGAACGCATCGTACTGGCGCTCGAGTGCGGTCACCACTTGAGCGACTTCCGCACTCGCTTCGACCTGCTCGTCGATTTTGCCCCGGATCTCGGCGGCCGCGTCGGTCAGCGCCGACAGCGGAAATTCCAGCGACCCGGTCTTGGCGACCTGCTCGAGCAGCGCCTGGGCGGCGGCGGGATAGTCGGTCTGCGTCAGGTAATGCGGGACATGAACGGTGAACCCGACGACCTCGTGACCGTGTTGGTCCATCCGGTATTCCAGCAAGTTGGACGCGCTGCCCGGGACTTGGATTTCGGAGATCCACGGCTGGAAATCTGAGATCAGGTCCTTGTTGTTGGAGTGCGCGGTCAGCGTGATCGGGCGGGTGTGCGGAACGGCCATCGGCACGGTGCCCAGACCGATGGTCTGCCGTACGCCCAGCCGCTCGGAGAGCAGCCGCACCGCGGTGATGAAACGCTCCCACTTCAGGTCTGGTTCCAGGCCGGCCAGCAACAGAAACGGGGTGCCGAGGCTGTCGCGTAGCGCGTACAGGCTTAGCTCCGGGTCGTCGTAATGCGTGAAGTGATCGGTCTTGAAAGTCATCAGCGGACGGCGCGAGCGGTAATCCAGCAATTCGTCAATCGCGAAAGACGCGACCAGTTCGGTGTCCAGGGCTGCTTTCAGGTGGCTGGCAGCCAGCCGTATCGCGTGACCGGCGTCGGAGAAACCCTCTAACGCGTGTACCAGCACCGGGCCGCGGCCGTCGGACGTCACCAGATGGGGCGCCGGGAATTCCAGTTCGTACATGCCGGGCTGCCCTGGCTGGAAGTACTCATCGTCGGGGTCTTGGTGGTGCGACATCGCCGTTACCTCCTCTCCGGGGGCTCTCCAGGGTGCCCTAACCAGTTTCCCCCAAATCAACGGGCACCAATAATCGAAACGCACGCAGGCCCGAATGTAATTCTCCGGCGGAAACATTGCCTGCCCAGGCGCGTCGGCCAGCAAATCCATTGGCACAGTGCGACGCGTTGAAATCAGCCAGTGATCCTGTGGTCGGGCATGATAGGACCCGATGCGGATCCCGATGTTGTTGCTGTGCCCGCTGGTCGGCCTGCTGACGCTGATGGCGTCGTGCAGCCGGCCGCCGGCGCACGCCTCCCCGATTACTGCGCCGCCACCCCGGAACGGCGGGTCGGCACAGCACCTCGGTCAATGGGAGCAGGGGGCGGTTGCGGGGCCGGTGGATCCCGACCGGCGCGTCGGCGCGATCTTCTTGGACGGTGGCACCCAGCACGTGTGCACCGGCTCGGTGCTGCACTCGACGGGCGGCAACCTGGTGCTGACCGCCGCGCATTGTCTGGCCGGGGCCGCCCAGATCGCCTTTGTGCCCGGCCTGGCCGGTGACGGGCCGCCCACCGAGGTCTGGACGGCCGACAACGTCTATCTGGATCCACGTTGGCTGGCCAGCAAGGATCCGCACGCCGACTACGCGATCGCGCGGGTCAACAGCGACCACGGTGACTCGGTGGAGTCGCACGCCGGTTTGGCGCTGACTCTGGGCACCGCGCCCGCGCCGGGCAGTCACGTCACCGTGGTGGGTTATCCGACCGGCGTGGGCGGCTCGCCAATCGGCTGTCAGGGCCGTACCGCAGTCACCGACGGCGGCTTTCCCTCATTGATCTGCGACGGGTTGGTCGGCGGCACCAGCGGCGCGCCCTGGGTCACCGGCACCACGGTGATGGGTGTGATCGGTGGCTTCGAGCGTGGTGGCTGTGCCGAGAACGTGTCGTACTCGGCGCCGTTCGATGGACACATCACCGAGCTGTTGGCCCGCGCCGAAGCCGGCGGACCGGGCGACCCGGTGCCGGTCGATCTCGACGACCCCTGTTAGTCGCAGTCAGCGGCGGAACTGGCTGAGCGCCCGTACCTTGTTCATCACGTCGAGCGCGGCCACCTTGTAGGCCTCGGAGAACGTCGGGTAGTTGAACACCGCGTCGACCAGGTACTCGACGGTGCCACCGCAGCCCATCACGGCCTGTCCGATGTGCACCATTTCGGTGGCGCTGGTGCCGAAGATGTGCACCCCGAGGATCCTGAGGTCGACGGTGGACACCAGCAGCTTGAGCATGCCGTAGGAGTCGCCGGCGATCCCGCCGCGGGCCAGCTCGCGGTACCGCGACACCCCCACCTCGTAGGGAATCGAGTTCGTCGTCAGCTCCACCTCGGTGGCGCCGACGTAGGAGATTTCCGGGATGGAGTAAATGCCGATCGGCTGCAGTTCGGTGATGCCCTCGCAGGCTTCCCCAAAAGCGTGGTAGGCGGCCAGTCGCCCCTGTTCCATTGAGGTCGCGGCCAGTGCCGGGAAGCCGATGACATCGCCGACGGCGTAGATGTGCTCCACCTTGGTCCGGAACTTGTCGTCGACGAAGATCCGCCCACGGCCTTCGACCTCGAGGCCGGCATTCTGCAGGTCGAGGTGATCGGTCTGACCCTGGCGTCCTGCGGAATACATCACCGTATCGGCGGGAATCTGTTTGCCGCTGGCGAGCGTGGTGATGGTGCCGGACGCGCCGACGTCGACCGCGGTCACTTCCTCGCCGAACCGGAAGGTCACCGCGAGGTCGCGTAGGTGGAATTTCAGCGCCTCGACGATCTCCGAGTCGCAGAAGTCCAGGATGTCGCTGCGCTTTTCGACGACGGTCACCTTGGTGCCCAACGCGGCGAACATCGAGGCGTATTCGATGCCGATCACACCGGCACCCACCACGACCATCGACGCCGGCAGCGACTTGAGGTCGAGAATCCCGTCGGAGTCGAGTACTCGGTCCTCATCGAACTCGACCCCGGACGGGCGCGCCGGCTTGGTACCGGTGGCGATGACAATGTATTGGCCGCTGACGGTCAATTTTTCGCGGCGGGCCGGGTCTTCGATTTCGATGGTGTGCGGGTCGGTGAACCGGGCGTGCCCGATCAGCAGGTCGATCCGGTTGCGCATCAGCTGGTTTCGCACCACGTCGACCTCTTTGGTGATCACGTGCTGGGTGCGGGCCAGCAGATCGGCCGGAGTGATCTTTTCCTTCACCCGGTAGCTCGCGCCGTACAGTTCGCGCTGACTCATCCCGGTGAGGTAAAGAACCGCCTCGCGCAACGTCTTTGACGGGATGGTGCCGGTGTTGACGCAAACGCCGCCGAGCATTTGGCCGCGTTCGATGATCGCCACCGACTTGCCGAGCTTCGCCGAGGCGATCGCGGCCTTCTGCCCGCCCGGACCCGAACCGATCACGACGATGTCGTACTCCTGCATCGAACCCATGATGTAAACGATAAGGCCCACAGTCGAGACTTTCTCCACAAGACGACCGGGGATCGGAGTTGCGCGAACGCGACCTGACGGTGGTGGCCGTCAGCGTGGGCCTCATGACGACGCATTCGCCCGATTTTGAACTGGATCGCCCGGCAGCGCTGATCGCTGCGCTACCCGCCGTTCTCGGCTTCGTTCCGGAAAATTCATTGGTCTTGGTGTCGTTGGGGCACGGCGAGTTGGGGGCGGTGATGCGGGTCGACCTCGGTGCGGACCTCATCGACCGGGTTGAACACCTCGTCGAGGTGGCTGCCGCCGCGGAGCCTGAGGCCGTGATCGCGGTGATCGTCGACGCCGACGGTGCCGACTGTCCGCAATGCAACGCCGACTACCGACAGCTGTGCACGGTGCTCGCAGAGGCGTTGTCGCAGAACGACATTGAGCTCTGGGCAGCGCATGTAGTGGATCGTATCGCTGTCGGCGGGCGCTGGCGTTGCGTCGACGGGTGCGGGGCGGGCGGCGAGGTCGACGATCCTTCGGCGTCGCCGTTGGCCGCCGCAGCGGTTCTGGAAGGGCGGCGACTCTATCCGCGCCGCGCCGACCTGCAGGCCGTCATCGCGGTCGACGACCCGTCCCGCAGCGACGAATTGGCCGCTGCGCTGACCCAACTCGCGGCCAAGCGCGACGCGGTGCACGAGGCCGATCCCCTGGGCTGCGGCCGCCGTGACGTGGAACACGCGATCGCCGCCGCCGCTCGGCTCGCCGGCGGGCAACCGTTGCCCGACGCCGAGCTGGCCGAGCTGGGGTGTGCACTCAACGACGTGCAGGTGCGCGACACGCTGTACGCCCTTGCCGTCAGCGAAACAGCCGGCCAGGCAGAGGCGTTGTGGGCGCTGCTGGCGCGCACCATGCCACCGCCATGGCGGGTGGAGGCGCTGGTGTTGCTCGCGTTCAGCGCCTACGTCCGCGGCGACGGGCCGCTGGCCGGAGTGTCGCTGGAAGCCGCGTTGCGCTGCGCACCGGACCATCGGATGGCGGACATGCTGGACACGGCATTGCAGTCCGGCCTACGACCCGAACAGATCCGCGAACTCGCGATCACCGGATACCGAATAGCCAAGCGGCTGGGGGTGCGGTTGCCACCGCGGCGGGCGTTCGGCCGGCGCGCGGGGTAGCGGTGTCAGACCTTCTCGACCTTGACCGCGTGCGCCATTTCGAACGGCAGCGTGACGTTCTCGTGGCCCGGGATCAGGATGGTCACGCCCGCGGGACCGGTTTCGACGGTCACTCGGGCGTTGGGGACGACGCCGGCATCTTTGAGCCGGGTGATCAGGTCGATGTCACCTTGGACGTGCTCGGTGAGTTGGCGGACGACCACCGCGACCGGTGATCCCGCAGGCAACTCGGTCAAGCGGACGAGATTGCCGTCGTCCGCACCGGAATCCGGGCCCATGCCCAGGTCCAGCAGACCCGGGATCGGGTTCCCGAACGGGGAGGTGGTCGGGTGGTTGAGTACCTTGACCAACCGCCGTTCCACGTCTTCGCTCATCACGTGCTCCCACCGGCACGCTTCGGCATGTACTTCTTCCCACGGCACGCCGATGACGTCGACGAGCAGCCGCTCGGCGAGGCGGTGCTTGCGCATCACGGCGACGGCCAGCGCCCGGCCTTTGTCGGTGAGTTCCAGGTGCCGGTCTCCGGCCACGTGCAGCAACCCGTCCCGCTCCATCCGCGACACGGTCTGGCTGACGGTCGGTCCACTCTGATCGAGCCGTTCGGCGATCCGGGCGCGCAGCGGAGTTACGCCCTCTTCTTCCAGGTCGTAAATGGTCCGCAGGTACATCTCGGTGGTATCAACCAGGTCGTTCATCCAGCACCCTCCATTGAGGCTGAGTCTACTTGGCCGTCCGCCCAAATGTGCTTAACGCTGCCTAGGCAAGCAGTATGCCCGCCGCATCTGCGGCGGGCATACTGCTACCCACTTAAGTGACCGCCCGCACTGGGGGCCGCGGTGTCTCAGCTCGCGTAGGACCGCAACCGATCGGCGCGATCGCCGTTGCGCAGCTTGCCCATTACGTCGCGCTCGATCTGGCGGACCCGCTCGCGGGACAGACCGAACAGCTTCCCGATCTGGTCCAGGGTGCGCGGTTGGCCGTCGTCCAGACCGAAGCGCAACCGGATCACCTGATGCTCGCGCTCGTCGAGAGTGGCCAGCACGCTGCGGATGTCGGTGTGCAGCAGCTCGGCGATGACCGCGTTCTCCGCCGACATCGCTTCGGCGTCCTCGATGAAGTCACCCAGCGGGGCTTCTTCCTCGGAACCGACTGGCATGTCCAGGCTTACCGGGTCACGGCTGTGCGAGAGCAGATCGGCGATCTTCTCGGCCGGGATGCCGGACTCCTCGGCGAGTTCCTCGTCGGTGGCGTCGCGGCCCAGGTTCTGATGCATCTCGCGCTTGATCCGGGCCAACTTGTTGACCTGCTCGACGAGATGAACGGGCAGCCGGATGGTACGACTCTGGTCGGCCATACCGCGGGTGATGGCCTGACGGATCCACCAAGTGGCATACGTGGAGAACTTGAATCCCTTTGTGTAGTCGAACTTCTCCATCGCGCGGATCAAGCCGAGGTTGCCCTCCTGGATCAGATCCAGCAACGGCATCCCGCGACCGGTGTAACGCTTGGCCAGCGAGACCACTAGGCGCAGATTGGCTTCCAGCAGGTGACGACGCGCTGCCTCGCCATCGCGTACGACGGCCGCCAAATCACGTTTGCGGTTCTCGCCAAGACGCTTACGAGTTTCCAGCAGATGGCCGGCGTACAGCCCGGCTTCAATGCGCTTGGCGAGCTCAACCTCGCCTGCGGCGTTGAGCAAAGCCGTCTTACCGATGCCATTGAGATATACGCGCACTAAGTCCGCTGCGGGGCTCTGAGAATCTAGATCGCCGTCAAATCTGCTTTTGGTGGCGTTCGCCATAGCGACCTCCCGATTGGCTTGTTCTGTCATGGTGTTCAACGACGAATCAGCCCAGAGAGTTCCCACTCGGCCGCCATCTCACACGCCTTGACGTGCAGAAATGTGCCGGGGACCTGAGAATGTCCTGAGAAGTGCGAAGAACGGACGGTTAGTCGGAACCGCCGTCGTGCCAGGAGCCTTGAGAGTCGCGCTGGGGCTCCGGATGACGTCGAGCCTCGATCGCGGGGCGTTCGGCCGTCGGGAACAGCGGAGTGCGCCGGCGGTCAGCGTCGAAGCGCCGAGGCTCGCCGACGCGGCGCGGCGGGCGGTCGTTGGCGATCAGCACGGCCATCCAGGGCAGCGGCAGCGACACGGCGATGATCGCCAGCGAGATCAGGCCGTTGTGCCAGGCGCCGTAGGCCAGTGCGGCCAGAATCAGTGCCGGGATCCGGAACGACATGATCGTCAGGTACTTACGGACCCGGGCGCGATGCTGCACTTCGTACGACGGCTCGGCGGCAGTGATCAGCACTGGCCGGGCCTTGTTGCCGTCGAAGTCGTCAAACCTGTCGTCGAACTCCGGATCGGAGCCGCGCTTCATCCCTCCACTGTCCCACACGTGATCGATTCCGGTTCAGCCGATTTTGCAGCGATGCCGAGCGTGCACAATATGAGGTATGCAGACCCAGACGATCGAGCGCACCGAGACCGACGAACGCGTCGACGACGGGACCGACAGCGACACCCCGAAGTTCTTCCACTACGTCAAGAAAGACAAGATCGCGGAGAGCGCGGTCATGGGCAGCCATGTGGTCGCGTTGTGCGGTGAGGTGTTTCCCGTGACGAAGGCGGCTAAGCCGGGTTCACCGGTCTGCCCCGACTGCAAGCAGATCTACGAGAAGCTCAAGAGGGGCTGATCAGGCCGGCGGCTCTGCCGCCGCGACCTCGCGACCTTGCGTAGCGGGATTCGTCGTCACCGGATTGGACAGCGACTCCATAGTCCGTTGCAACGCCGGTGAACGCGACATCATCCAGGTGCGCAGCCGGTGGGCGTGCGTCCGGGGTGCGGGGAATTCTTCCTGGATGGCAGCGTTGAGCTCGGCGCCGATCATGACCGCGAAACCGGCGAAGAAGGCGAACAGCAAGAAGGCGATCGGCGTGGACAGCGCGCCGTAGGTGTAGCCGGTGCTGGTGATCCACCCCAGGTAGACGCGCAGACCAAGCGTCGCGATGACGAACACCGCCGTCGCCAGGACGGCACCGAAAATCAGCCGATGCGTCGGCAGTGGTTCGGGCAGCGCGACTCGGTACAGCAGGATGACCCCGACCATCAGCCCGAGGATCAGCGCCGGGTAGTAGCCGTAGTGCAGCACGTTGGCCAGGCCGTACGGAATGTGTTCGGACACCGTGCGCGGTCCCAGCACCGCGACCGGCGCCATCACCACCGTGACCACCAGCATCACCAGGTAGAGGAACAGCGCGAAGAATCGCTGCCGTACCGGGTGGCGCAACGGTGTCTGGTCGTGCGCCTCGACGACGGAATCGACGAAGGACGACATCGCCGACGACCCCGCCCACAGGGACAGCAGAAAGCCCAATGAAACCACCTCGCCCCGGGCGTGAGCAGTGATGTCACGGATGGTCGGCTCGATGATTTCGTTGACCACGCTGCGGGAGAACAAACTGTGCGCCGCCGAGATCGCGCTGTGCACGATGCTGGGCAGCGCGTCTGGGCCGAACAGCGGGGCGACATAGGCCAGTGCGCCCAGCATCCCCAGCAACAGCGGCGGCGTCGACAGCGCTGACCAAAAACCTGCCTGCGCAGACTCGGAGAAGATCGAGTCGTCCCAGCTTTTTGAAAGCGTCCTTAAGCCGATACGCCAAATGTGATGCCGGGACGGCTTTGCCGCGACCTGATCACTCATCGTGGTCCAGCATTACCGATAACTACTCGCACAACCGACATTGTCGCCTGGGCGAGTTCGGTGGGACTAGCTTTCGCTAGCCTCCAGCACGGCAGCCAACTCAACAAGCTTTGCCTCATGCTCGTTAGCATGGTGCTGGCAGAAGAGAAGCACGGCTCCAGAAGGCAGCTTCGCGCGCACTCGAGCTGCGGCACCGCAGCGGTCGCAACGATCTGCTCTGGTCAACTCGGGACTGGTCAAAGTTGCGTTCAATGGCATTGGCTTCTCCCGTTCTCGTTCATTCACTCTCTCAGACGTATCCGGTTTTCGCGTTGTTCCCCGATCGTTATCGGGTGTGTCGTTTCTCACGAGTTTTGCCGGCCGCTCCTGGACATCCCATAAAGTTTCCGAACGTGATCCCCGCTGGTGAGGTACTGATGCACATGTGCGGAATAGACACGTGGTCTCGTGCTCAAACCCAGGGCGTGATTCGCCCGGAAGCGTCCGGCTCAGACGGCGCTGTCCCGTTCATCCATCTCTCCACGCCCGAGCAGGTGCACCTGCCGGCTAATCGGCTCTACCGCGGTCGCCAAGACCTGGTCCTGTTGCACATCGACCCGGCTCTGCTCGAGTCGCCGGTCCGTTGGGAGCCGGGACTGCCCACGGATCCGGAGTCGATGCTCTTCCCGCATCTGTACGGTCCGCTGCCGGTCGCCGCCGTGACCCGTGTCAGCGCCTACCTGCCCGCCTCGGACGGCATCTTCCCGCCCGTTGCGGGGCCTGCGGACCCTTCCGGCGACGCCACGTAGGCGTCAGCTTCGATCTCCACCATCAGCTCCGGTGTGATCAGCGCCGCGACTTCCACCATGGTGGACGCTGGGCGTATCTGTCCGAAGACTTCGGCATGGACGGCCCCGACCTCGCGCCAACGGGAAATATCGGTGACAAAAATACGGGTGCGGACCACGTCAGTGAGCGCCGCGCCCGCCTGTTCGAGTGCAATCTCGATGCGCCGCAAAGCGTCTTGGGTTTGAGCAGCGATATCACCTGCCGGTCCGACACCGGTGGTACCCGCCACCGACACCTGGGAGCCTATTCGCACCGCGCGCGAGTAGCCGACCATCGATTCGAATTCGGATCCGGACGAAACGAGTTGGCGCTTTGCTGACATGCGATCACAGTAGCCTGCGCCAGCTGATCCACGACGCTATGAAACATGTTGGAAGACAGGTGATTGCGCCGATCTTGCAGAACTGCGATCAGCTTCGGCGGATGCGGAAGATAAGCAGGGCGACCAGGCCGACTCCGAGTGCCACTTCGCACCAGAAGTAGGACAGGTAGTCGGCGAGCGCACCAAGAGCTGGTGCGTTGGGCATTGAGTTGCGGATGGCGGTGAAGGCGAACAGCAGAACGCCAAGCAGTGAGATCAGTGGGGTGTCGATCGAGGCATTCGTGCGAATCAGCTTCGCAGCGAGCGCCAGCGCGAGGACCGTCACCGTCCACATGAGCAACATGATGAACACTGCGAATATCAACGTCGCGGGCGCGCGTGACACGCTGATCGTTAAGTCGTTGCCGCCTAGAGTGAGCAAACCTCGGTGCGCTGATCGCGGATTCTCGGATTAGTCCAGGTAGTCGCGCAGGACCTGGGAACGGCTGGGGTGACGCAACTTCGACATGGTCTTGGACTCGATCTGGCGGATCCGCTCGCGGGTGACGCCGTAGACCTGACCGATCTCGTCCAGGGTGCGGGGCTGGCCGTCGGTGAGGCCGAAGCGCAGACGTACTACACCGGCTTCGCGCTCCGAGAGGGTCTCGAGCACGGACTGCAGTTGGTCCTGCAGCAGCGTGAACGACACCGCGTCGACGGCCACCACGGCTTCACTGTCTTCGATGAAATCGCCGAGCTGACTATCGCCCTCATCGCCAATGGTCTGGTCCAGCGAGATCGGTTCGCGGGCGTACTGCTGGATCTCCAGCACCTTCTCGGGCGTGATGTCCATTTCCTTGGCCAGCTCTTCAGGCGTGGGCTCGCGGCCCAGATCCTGCAACAGCTCGCGCTGGATACGGCCCAGCTTGTTGATCACCTCGACCATGTGCACCGGGATGCGGATGGTGCGGGCCTGGTCGGCCATGGCGCGGGTGATGGCCTGGCGGATCCACCACGTTGCGTAGGTGGAGAACTTGTAACCCTTGGTGTAGTCGAACTTCTCGACCGCGCGGATCAGACCGAGGTTGCCTTCCTGGATCAAGTCGAGGAACGCCATGCCGCGGCCGGTGTAGCGCTTGGCCAGCGATACCACCAGTCGCAGGTTCGCTTCCAGCAGATGGTTTTTCGCGCGATCGCCGTCGCGGCAGATCCACATCATGTCGCGGCGCTGAGCGGCGGGCAGCTTGTCGCCACGCTCGACCAGCTCGGTCATCAACTGGGTGGCGTACAGACCGGCTTCGATCCGCTTCGCCAGCTCAACCTCTTCCTCGGCGTTGAGCAGCGCGACTTTACCGATCTGCTTGAGGTAGGCGCGGACCGAGTCCGCAGACGCGGTGAGCTCGGCATCCTTGCGGGCCTGTCGCAGCGCCTCGGATTCGTCTTCGTCCCAGACGAAATCGCCGGAAGCCTTGTCCTTTTCGGAGGGCTCGGGGATCTCCTCGTCCTCTTCGGCCGGTGCCTTGACGGCCTTGGCGACCGGGGCGGGTGCGGCATCAGCCTCGGCGTCAGCCGGCTCGGCCTCGGCCTCAGGGGCGACATCCTCTTCGAGGTCGTCGAGGACGATGTCGGTGTCGATGTCGATGTCGGGCTCCACGTCGAGGTCGGGTTCACCCTCGAGCTCTTCGGCGGCGCCTTCGACTACATCGAGATGCTCGGCGTCGGGGTCGTCCTTCGCGCCCTTGGCCGCTGCCTTGGTGCCCCGGGCCGTCGGCGCCTTTGCCTCGGTGCCCTTCGCCGCGGCGCGACTCTTCTTCTCGGCGCTACCGTCTGCGGTCTCCTCCAAATCCGAGGCGGACTTGGTCGCTCGCGCAGGGCGCTTCGCCGGCGCGGAGCCATTGGCGGCCTTTGCCGCCGGCCCCTTGACTGGGGACTTGATGGCGGTGCGCTTCACCGGCTCATCAGTCGCCGGGCTCGTCTTGATCGCTGCCACTTACACCCCTTCGGTTGAACTCACTTTCGGTGGGTTTGGGCATGGTTAACCGAAAGTGTCTGCTATGTCGAATGTCGGCGTTGAGATCAGCGTGAACCCTCGCACGCTATCAGTCGGGCCGTCGCCGTGACCCATTGTAACGACAGTGCGGGCCGATACCGCTCTACCGGCAAATTTCAGTGCGTTACGTCCGTGGTTGACGCCATCGCCGCACCGACGATCCCGGCGCTATTGAGCAGCGCCGCGGGCACCACCGGGGTGCGGTTTTTGAGCAGCGGTATCCATTTGTCGGATTTTCGGCTGATGCCGCCGCCCGCGATGAACAGGTCGGGCGACAACGCATTCTCGATGGCGATCAGCACCCTGGTCACCTGCTTGGACCACTTCTCGTAGCTCCAGTTTTTCTTTTCCTTGACCGACGACGCCGCGCGTTGCTCGGCCTCTTTGCCGCCCACCTCGAGATGGCCGAACTCGGTGTTGGGTATCAGCTTGCCGTTGTGGATCACTGCGGACCCGATTCCGGTCCCGAACGTCAGCAGCACCACCAACCCGGAGTTGTCTTTGCCAGCGCCGTAGCGTTCTTCGGCGAGCCCGGCCGCGTCGGCATCGTTGAGGACCGTGACCTGCTGGCCGTTCAGCTCGGCGGCGATGATTTCGCGCGCGTTGGTGCCGATCCAGGCCTTGTCCACGTTGGCCGCCGTCTGGACGATGCCGTGTTTGACCACGCCGGGATAGGTCACTCCGAGCGGGCCGGTCCAGCCGAATTCGTTGACCACCTTCGCGATTTTCTTGGCCACGGCCGACGGCGTGGCGGGTTTCGGGGTCAGCACCTTGTACCGGTCACCGATCAACGCCCCGGTGTCCAAGTCGACGATGCCGCCCTTGATTCCGCTGCCGCCGACATCGATGCCGAATCCGCGACGCTGTCCAGTGCCAGAGGCGGTATCGAGGCTGGGCGCATCCGTGTTCGAGTCGGTGCTGGTCATGAATCTCCTCGGCGAGATTTTGGGTGGCTTTCACCTTAGCTGGCGGCCAGCGAGGTTAGCGGCCGTTGTCGGGCCGGGCGATCGGGCCGGTCGGAAAAGCCGGGCCGACTGTGATGCGATAGACCGGTGACGCGACCTGACGAACAGCCCGCGCGGCTGCGTTCAGTAGCCGAAACGTTGGCCGCTGAAGCGGCCGAGTTCGTGCGGCGTCGCCGCGCCGAGGTGTTCGGCGCCGACGCCGGTTCCGCCGACAGTTCCGCGGTGCGGTCGAAGAGCACACCGACCGATCCTGTGACGGTGGTCGACACCGAGACAGAACGACTGTTGCGCGATCGGTTGGCTCAATTACGGCCCGGTGACCCGATTCTCGGTGAGGAGGGTGGTGGGCCGGTCAATTCTGCGGCCACCCCCGCCGACGCGGTTACCTGGGTGCTGGACCCTATCGACGGCACGGTGAATTTCGTCTACGACATACCGGCCTACGCGGTATCGGTCGGGGCTCAAGTCAATGGCGTGTCGGTGGCGGGCGCGGTCGCGGATGTCGTGGGGGGCCGGGTCTATTCGGCGGCGACCGGCCTCGGCGCCCACGTCACCGATGCCGACGGCACGAACGCGTTGCGCTGCGCCGACGTCGACGATTTGTCGATGGCGTTGCTGGGCACCGGGTTTGGGTATGCGCCCGGGCGCCGTGCCAGGCAAGCGGAGCTGCTGGCTCGCCTGTTGCCGGTGGTTCGCGACGTACGCCGCATCGGGTCTGCGGCGCTGGACTTGTGCATGGTCGCGGCGGGCCGGCTGGATGCCTACTACGAGCACGGGCTGCAGGTGTGGGATCGCGCGGCGGGTGCGCTCATCGCGGCCGAGGCCGGGGCACGCGTGGTGTTGCCGGAGCCGAACGGACCGGTCGGCTCTGCCGGGTTGGTGGTGGCCGCCGCGCCCGGGATTGCCGACCAACTGCTGGCCGCCCTGCAAAGTTTCGGCGGCCTGGACCCGATCCTGGATTGAGTCAGCAGCTGCTGGCGTGAATCTTCGACAGCAGCGAGGGATCTGACGGTTCGTTGGCGCCGGGCCGCAGGGTGGCCAGCACGGCGTCGATGTCGTCGTTGTGGGCCAGCGCGCTGAATTCCGTGCCCACGACGAGGTCGACGGAGTCATCGGCACGGTTGTCGTTGAACAGTTCGTTGCACGGCGCCACCAGCCACACTGCAGCCGCGCTGGCTTGTCCGGCCGTGCCGAACCGGATCTGGCCTTGGCAGGTCAGCCGGCCGCCGGCGTAAATCGGATCGTTGGCCGCCGTCGGCTGGGCAAACCCCAGATCCTTCATCCCGCCGGCGACGTCGCCCGCCTGCCCGCCCCGGCCGCTGGCGTTCAGGACGCGGACCTTGGTGTCGGCGAGTTTGGCCGGTGTGACGTCGATCATCGCGGACCGCGACATCTGCTCACCGAGTTGGGCCGGCGCCGAGCCGGCTTGTTGTGGGGGAGGGTTGCAGGCCTCGGCCTCACGGACCTTCGCCGGTCGCGTCAGGGCGACGACCCACACCACGCCCGTCACCGCCACCAGGAAAACCAGCACGAAAATCGCAGGTCGGGGGTTGCGCCGCCGAAACGGCCGACCGTGCTTGTCGAAGGCTGTACCCTCGGTGATTTGCGCGACCACAGCTGCACTCTAGCCGGACGTTAAACCCGCTGTTTCGAGCAAAACAACGGGTTCAGATCGACAGTGTGACGTAAATCACAAGTTAATGGACGGCGATCCGGGCACGAATCATTTGGTGGATGCGTTCGACGCTGGTACAAAGCGTTGCTTGAGGTAACGCAGGCATGTGAGGGGAATGAACGATGCCTACCGACTATGACGCTCCACGGCGCACCGAGACTGACGACGTCTCGGAAGACTCGCTGGAGGAGTTGAAAGCACGACGGAACGAAGCGGCGTCGGCCGTTGTCGATGTGGACGAAACCGAAACCGCCGAGTCTTTCGAGCTGCCTGGCGCTGACCTGTCCGGCGAAGAGCTGTCGGTGCGCGTTATTCCGAAGCAGGCTGACGAGTTCACCTGCTCGAGCTGCTTTTTGGTGCAACATCGCAGCCGTCTCGCGAGCGAGAAGAACGGCGTGATGATCTGTACCGACTGCGCGGCCTGAGTCTGACGAAGCTCAGCTGCGCAATGCCGACAGCACCCGGTCGGGGTGACGGCAGCTCACCAGCCAGTACGGCGTTGGGTCGTCTGGGTCATCGAGGACGACCAGAATCATCGGTCCGACCCAGCCCCGGTGCAATACGTAGGCGGCTGGGTCGAGCTGCCGGCCCAGCGCCGCAGATTTTGCCGAACGGGCAATCTCAGCTGATCGGGCGATCACGGTGATCGGCAAGTGCGCTTGCCCCGCCCACAGCTGCACTCCGCTGTCGCCGCCGGTCACCCGGATCTCCACCCGGCCAAGCCACAACAGCGCCCCGGTCGCGACGGTGAACAGCGTGGCGAACGGCAGCCAGTCGGGAAGCGTTCTGACGCCCATGTTGACTTCGACCGCGATCAGCGCCGCCAGCGCGAAACCCAGTGGCCACCACCACCATGGCACCCAAAGCCGTTCGCGATATCGCACACTGTGCGGCGCGACGCGCGTATCTGACACGCGGTCAAGGGTAGTCTGTGGCCCCGTGTCGACCACTCTGGCCGTAGTCCGCCTTGACCCCGAACTCCCGCTGCCCAGCCGTGCCCACGCCGGCGACGCCGGCGTGGATCTCTACACCGCGGAAGACGTCAGGCTGGACCCCGGGGAACGGGCTCTGGTGCGAACGGGTGTCGCGGTCGCCATCCCGTTCGGGATGGTCGGATTGGTGCATCCGCGTTCGGGATTGGCCGCGCGGGTTGGGCTTTCGATCGTCAACAGTCCCGGCACAATTGACGCGGGCTACCGCGGCGAGATCAAGGTGTCGTTGATCAACCTCGACCCCGCCGAGCCGATCCTGTTGCATCGCGGCGACCGCATCGCGCAGTTGTTGGTGCAGCGGGTCGAGTTAGTCGAGCTGGTCGAGGTCGCGTCGTTCGACGCGGCCGGGCTGGCCGAGACATCCCGTGGCGACGGTGGTCACGGATCCTCCGGCGGACATGCGAGTTTGTGAGCGCCGATGACAATGCAGAGCGAAGCGATGAGGAGGAGTGGCGCTGATGGCTGCATTCGGTAGACGCTCAGGCAAAGACGACAACGATCAGCCGGCCGGCGACGACCCGGTCGAGGCGCCCGTCGAGGAACAGGTTGCTGCCCCGCAGGATCGGGAGGGCTCCGAAGATCTCGAGGGGCCGTTCGACATCGATGACTTCGACGACCCCGCGGTCGCGGAGCTGGCCCGGCTCGACCTGGGCTCCGTTCTCATTCCCATGCCGGAGAACGGTCAGCTGCAGGTCGAGCTGACCGAGACCGGAGTGCCCAGCGCGGTGTGGGTCGTCACCCCCAATGGCCGTTTCACCATCGCCGCCTACGCGGCGCCCAAGTCGGGCAGCTTGTGGCGTGAGGTGGCCGGCGAGCTCGCCGACTCGCTGCGCAAGGACTCCGCCCAAGTCAGCATCAAGGACGGCCCGTGGGGGCGCGAAGTGGTCGGAACCGCCTCCGGCGTTGTGCGCTTCATCGGGGTCGACGGCTACCGCTGGATGATCCGCTGCGTCATCAACGGTCCCCAAGAGACCATCGAGACGTTGGAGGACGAGGCGCGTGCGGCGTTGACGGACACCGTGGTTCGCCGGGGAGAGACGCCGCTGCCGGTGCGGACGCCGTTGCCTGTGCAGCTGCCCGAGCCGATGGCCGAGCAGTTGCGGTCGGCCGCGGAGGCGCAGCAGGCGTCCGAACAAACCGACGCACAACCCGATGCGCAACAACCGTCCGACGAGCCCGCCGCCCGCCGCAGCGCGGACGGATCTGCCATGCAGCAGTTGCGGACCACCACCGGCGGCTAACGCCGGGGTCCGACCAACGGTTACACGTCGCCGAGCGCGGCCACGCACGCCGCGCCCAGCGCCGCGGCGTCCGCCCCGATCTGATCCAGCGTCACCGTCCGCAGCGCCGCCTGCGGTGCGGCGGCAACCCAATCAACGCCGGCCTGCAGCGGGTGAATCGGATCGTCGACCGCCGACGCGATGCCCAGTGGCGCAGCCAGCCGGCTCAGCTCCGCACATGTTGGCGCGACGTAGGCCGCCGCTTCCTCCATGGCGTCGGGCAATTGGGGCCACTGAGCGCGCCACGACCGGGTCAGCTCCGCGGCCAGCCAGGGCGGGCTCGATGCTTGCATCTGGGCGGTCGTTGCGGCCAGACCCTCGGCGCGCAGCTGGGACGCCGAATAGCGCGCCGCCAGAGCGGCCGGTGCTGATCCCGGTGCTCCGGCCCAGGCTGGCAGCGCGGCCAGCACGGCGACGGTGTGGTCGGGATGCGCGAGTGCCCACGCGACGGCGACCGCGGCACCGATCGATACACCGCCGACACAGATCGGCCCGTCCTGCGCGGCGGAGTCGAATGCCGACAGATAGCCGGCGATCAACCGATGCGGTTCGGGCGCCGGGGTCACCAGCAACGCGCCCACGCTTTGCAGAGGGGGAGAAAATGCGCGATAAACGTAGTCGGCGTCGGATCCGGTTCCGGGCAGCAACACCGTTGTGACACCGCGCAGATCGACACTCACTCCCTGATATTGCCCGGCGATTGCCCCAGTCCAAAATTACGTTTGCCTCGATTAGCATCGGGGAACTTTCGGGTTTACCGTGTCCGTTGGCATAAATGAAAGCACTGAAGCTTTACCGGCATCGTCAGGAGTCGCCATGGGGGCCCAGAGTTATCTGCGCCGGCTGACCCGTCGGTTGACCGAAGACCCGGAAGAGCTTGACTCCGCGGAGTTATCCGACGAGGTTGCCAGCACCGGCGCCCAGCGCGCGATTGACTGCGAGCGTGGCCAGGAAGTCACCATGATCGGCACCTTGCGCAGCGTGGAATGCAACGGCAAGGACTGCGCGGGCGGCGTGCGCGCCGAGTTGTTCGACGGTAGTGACACCGTCACCCTGGTGTGGTTGGGACAACGCCGCATTCCGGGCATCGACTCGGGTCGCACGTTGCGGGTGCGGGGCCGGTTGGGCAAGCTGGAGAACGGCACCAAGGCCATCTACAACCCGCACTACGAAATTCAGCGTTGACCCTCCCTGATAACGACACCACCACTCGCATCAGCCCGGAACGCCTGCTCGCACAGCTGGGCGGCGTCAGTGGGCTGATCTATTCGTCGCTGCCCATCGTCGTCTTCGTGGCGACGTCCAACCTGCTTGGCTTGCTGCCCGCGATCGCGTCCGCCATGGGCGTCGCCGCACTGGTGTTGGTGTGGCGGCTAATTCGGCGGGATTCCACGCAGCCGGCGTTTTCCGGGTTCGTGGGAGTGGGCTTCTGCGCGCTGGTCGCCTATGTCGTCGGGGAGTCCAAGGGGTACTTCCTGTTGGGCATCTGGATGGCGCTGTTGTGGGCGGTGCTCTTCGCGGCGTCGATCCTGATCCGGCGGCCCCTGGTTGGCTACATCTGGAGCTGGGCCACCGGCCGCGATCGTGGTTGGCGTCGGGTGCGCCGCGCCGTCTACGCGTTCGACATCGCCTCGCTGTGCTGGACGCTGGTATTCGGCGCGCGATTCGTGGTGCAACGACTGCTTTACGAGGCCGACCAGACGGGTTGGCTGGGCGTGGCGCGGATCGCGATGGGCTGGCCGCTGACCGCGTTGGCGGCGCTGGTGACCTACGTGGCGATCAAGGCCGCGTTACGTGCCATGGCCGGCGTTGAGAATCCCGCCGACGATGACGGCGCCCGGCTCGAGGCTGACAGCGTCGCCGATTAGTCGGCGGCCGGTGCAACCGCGGGCAACACCAATTTGCGCAGGTCCTCTTCGGCCTCGATGGCCGCGACGAAAAGCAGCTCGTCGCCACCTTCCAGCGGTTCGTCGGCCTCCGGGACGATCACCCGCGCCCCGCGCAGGATGGTCACCAGGGCGGCGTTCCTGGGCAGCTGCAGTCGGCGCACCGGCTTGCCGCCCCACGGGGTGTCGTCGGGCAGGGTGATCTCGACCAGGTTGGCCTGACCCTTGCGGAACTCCATCAGCCGCACCAGATCGCCCACTGCGACAGCTTCTTCGATCAGCGACGCCAGCATGCGCGGCGTCGACACCGCCTTGTCCACCCCCCAGGCGTCGGTGAACAGCCATTCGTTGCGGGGATCGTTGACCCGGGCCACCACGCTGGGCACCGCGAACTCGGTCTTGGCCAGCAGGCTGAGCACCACGTTGACCTTGTCGTCGCCGGTCGCGGCGACGACCACATCGAAGTCCTCGAGATGGACCGACTGCAACAGGGACAGTTCGCAGGCATCGCCCAGACGCCAGTGCGCGGCCGGGATGGCGTCGACGTCGATGTGGTCGGGGTTGCGCTCGATCAGGGTGATCTCATGGCCGTTCTCGACGAGTTCGCGAGTGACCGAGCGGCCGACAGCACCGGCCCCTGCGACAGCTACCTTCATGTGCGTCGCTCCTTAATCCCGGTCGCCCGGTTCATCGACCCGTTCCCGAATCGAGGTCCTCGCTGGGCGGTAGCGCGGCGATGGCTACCGCCTCGGCGGCGCGGCCTGATATCGCGGCGATGTAGACCTCGTCGCCGGCCTGGATGACGGTCTTGGATTCCGGCAATATCCCGGTGCCGAACCGGATCAAGAACGCCACCCGGGCGCCGGTGGCCTGTTCCAGGTCGGTGGCGCGCCGTCCTACCCAGTCCTCGTGCAGATCGAGCTCGGCGACGGCGACGGTCCCGGTGGGATCGCGCCACTTGGCTGTTTCGCCCTCCCGCGTCAACACGTTGAGCAGCCGGTCGGTGGTCCACGGCACCGTGGCAATCGTTGGGATGCCGAGCCGTTCGTAGACCTGGGCGCGCTTGGCGTCGTAGATACGGGCGACAACCCGCTTAACCCCGAAAGTCTCACGGGCCAGCCGAGCCGAGATGATGTTGGAGTTGTCCCCGGAGGACACCGCCGCGAACGCATCGGCCTCTTCGATTCCGGCTTTCAGCAGTACATCTCGGTCGAATCCCTGGCCCATCACTCGCTGTCCGGCGAACTCCGGGCTCAGTCGATTGAAGGCGGTGCTGTCGCGGTCGATGACCGCGACGTCGTGACCGATTCGGGACAGCCCGTCAGCTAGCGAGGAGCCCACCCGGCCGCAGCCCATCACAACCACCCGCACTTCAGGTCCTCTCGGTAGGTCCTGTCGGTGTCACTCGCTCGGCAACTCAGCTTTGCCAGCCGCTGTCGGTCGGGAATATTCTCGCCCGGGGAACGCTACCGGTCAGCCTGTCAACGCTTACTCTTGGCTCTCGTGTCCAAACTTTCAACCGCAGCGCGTCGGTTGCTCATTGGCAGACCGCAGCGCAGCGACCGGCTGAGTCACACGCTGCTGCCCAAGCGCATCGCCTTGCCGGTGTTCGCCTCCGATGCCTTGTCCTCGGTGGCGTATGCGCCCGAGGAAATTTTTCTGATGCTTTCGGTGGCCGGGGCGGCCGCGTACGCGCTCACCCCGTGGATCGGGCTTGCGGTGGCCGCGGTGATGTTGGTCGTGGTGGCCAGCTATCGGCAGAACGTGCATGCCTACCCGTCCGGGGGCGGCGACTACGAGGTGGTCACCACGAATCTTGGCGACACCGCCGGTCTCGTCGTCGCGGCCGCACTGATGGTCGATTATGTTCTGACCGTTGCTGTTTCGACATCCTCGGCGATGGCGAACATCGGCTCTGCGGTTCCGATGGTGGCCGAGAACAAGGTGTTGTTCTGTGTCGGCGCCATCGTCATCGTGATGGCGTTGAACCTGCGTGGGATTCGTGAATCCGGGGCGGCCTTCGCCATCCCGACCTACGCGTTCATCGTCGGAGTCGTCGTGATGATCGGCTGGGGGCTGATCCGGATCTACGTGTTGGGAAATCCGCTGAGGGCCGAGTCCGCCGGTTTTCAGATGCATGCCGAGAACAGCCATATCGTCGGTTTCGCGTTTGCGTTCCTGTTGGCCCGGTCGTTCTCGTCCGGCTGTGCGGCGCTCACTGGTGTCGAGGCGATCAGCAATGGGGTGCCGGCGTTTGAAAAACCCAAGTCGCGCAACGCCGCAACGACTCTGCTGCTGCTCGGCGGCATCGCAGTGATACTGCTGATGGGCATTATCGTGCTGGCTCAACAGATACACGTGCAGCTGGTCGACGATCCGGCCACGCAGCTGGGCGGCGTCCCGGCCGGCTACATGCAGAAGACACTGGTCACTCAGCTGGCGCAGACGGTCTTCGGCAGTTTCCACATCGGGTTTCTGCTCATCGCCACGGTCACTGCCCTCATCCTGGTGCTGGCGGCCAATACCGCGTTCAACGGGTTCCCGGTGCTCGGCTCGGTGCTGGCCCAGCACAGTTACCTGCCGCGCCAGCTGCACACCCGCGGAGACCGGTTGGCATTCTCGAACGGAATTCTGTTCTTGTCGGCGGCGGCGCTCGCGTTCGTCGTCGCGTTCCGTGGCGAGGTGACCGCGCTGATCCAGCTCTACATCGTCGGTGTGTTCATTTCGTTCACTCTGAGCCAAATCGGGATGGTTCGGCACTGGACCAGGTTGTTGCGCACCGAAACTGATCCCCGGGCGCGGGGCAAGATGAAGCGCTCGCGAGTGGTCAATTCGGTCGGCTTGGTTTCCACCGGTGCGGTGTTGTTCGTCGTGCTGATCACCAAGTTCCTCGCCGGAGCGTGGATCGCCATCGTGGCGATGAGTGTGCTGTTCCTCATCATGAAGCTGATCCGCAAGCACTACGACACCGTCAACCAGGAATTGGCCGAGCAGGAAGCCACCCAAAGCGAAGTGGTGCTGCCCAGCCGCAATCACGCCCTGGTGCTGGTATCCAAGCTGCATCTGCCGACCCTGCGCGCCCTGGCCTACGCGCGGGCGACCCGCCCCGACTTGCTCGAGGCCCTCACGGTCAGTGTGGACGACGGGGAAACGCGTGCCCTGGTGCACGCGTGGGAGCACAGCAATATCAGCGTCTCGCTCAAGGTCATCTCGTCGCCATACCGTGAAATCACCCGTCCCATACTCGATTACGTGAAGCGGGTAAGCAAAGACTCGCCGCGCACCGTGGTGACGGTGTTCATCCCGGAGTACGTGGTCGGCCACTGGTGGGAGCAGGTGCTGCACAACCAAAGTGCACTGCGGCTCAAGGGCCGGCTGTTGTTCATGCCCAACGTGATGGTGACTTCTGTTCCTTGGCAATTGAATTCCTCAGAGCGACTGCAGGCGCTGCAGCCGCGCGTGGCGCCGGGCGACGCCCGGCGGGGAATCTTCGATTGAGTCAGGCATGACCCCCGACCTGGACGAGGCAAATCCCACGCGGCCTGAGCAGTCGACGTCACCCGCGAGTCGGGAATTGACGCTCGTTGCCGGCGCGCCCGCCAACGGCGGTAGTTGCGTGGCGCATCACGAAGGCCGTGTCGTGTTCGTGCGCTACGCGCTGCCCGGTGAACGGGTGCGGGTGCGGGTCACCGTGGACCGCGGATCCTATTGGCACGCAGAGACTGTCGAGGTGCTCGACCCGTCGGCCGATCGGATCGCGTCACTGTGCCCGATCGCCGGTGTGGACGGCGCAGGGTGTTGCGATCTGGCATTCGCCACCCCGGAGGCGGCTCGCGCGCTCAAGGCACAGGTCGTGGCTAATCAACTGGAACGGCTGGGCGGGCATCAATGGACCGGCGAAGCCGAGACGCTGTCGGACTTCGGCCCCACCGGTTGGCGCACCAGGGTCCGGCTCGATGTGGGCAACGACCGTCGCCCCGGCTTTCACCGCTACCACAGCGACGAGCTGGTGACCGATCTGCGGTGCGCCCAGCTAGCGCCCGGAATGCTGGACGGATTGGCCGCCCTCGACTGGCCGCCGACCGCTCAGCTGCATGTGGCCGTCGACGATGACGGCGCGCGCCATGTGGTGCGCACCCTGCGACAGGGTGGGCGTACCGCGACCAAGGTGGTCGAGGGCGGCTACGAGTTGACCCAGCGGGTGGGCCAGCGGGCCTGGCAGGTGCCGGTGACGGCCTTCTGGCAGGCGCATCGGGACGCGGCGCGGGTTTACTACGGTCTGGTTGCCGACTGGGCCCAGCCCGATGCGGGCATGCGGGTCTGGGACCTCTACGGTGGCGCAGGTGTTTTCGCCGCAGCCATGGCCGACGCGGTGGGGGAGTCCGGACGGGTGCTGACCGTCGACACTTCGCGCGCGTCGTCGCGAGCCGCACGCGCGGCACTGGCTGATCTGCCGCAGGTTCAGGTTGTCACCGATTCGGTGCGCCGGGCGTTGGCGGTGCAACGATCCGGCGCTGATGTGGCGGTTCTGGACCCGCCTCGATCGGGTGCCGGACGTGAAGTGATCGACCTACTGGCCGGTGCCGGGGTCTCGCGGGTGGTGCATATCGGTTGTGAGGCAGCATCTTTCGCTCGTGACATCGGCTTGTACCTCGGTCATGGTTACGCCGTCGAGAAGATCAAGGTTTTCGACGCATTCCCGCTGACCCATCACATTGAATGCATTGCGCTGCTGACCCGGAATCCCTGACCGAGGTGATCGTGGTTCGCGGGCTGACCTTCACTGATGATTGCCGCGACCGGCGCGCCTCTGTCGCGGTGTTGCCTGCCACCGAACAGCGGTCCGTGACCGCCGGGTCTGCCCGACGCCAGCTGTCGGGCAATTCACAATTGCCAACCTGTGTCCGATTCATGCTCGCCGGTGG
>Ga0208987_1000020_pt1 | contig 40834 bp, 37 predicted proteins | sample MedBloCARef_O2_FD_187845 | JGI IMG/M metagenome (GOLD analysis project Ga0208987, IMG submission 187845) | Forest soil microbial communities from El Dorado National Forest, California, USA - Mediterranean Blodgett CA Ref_O2 (SPAdes) (version 2) | ecosystem: Environmental > Terrestrial > Soil >... | reverse complement strand
TCGTCCGCGAGCACCACTACCCCAGCTTCCTGGAGTACGGCGAGTACCCGTACGTGACCGCCGACGAGATCAAGAAGGCGCTGCGACTGAAGTCGGCGTTCTCCGACATGCTCGACCAGATGCAGTAAGCAACGCGAGAGCGCGTGCCGACAATGCTCGAATTCGACGACATACAACACATCTTGCTGACCCGAACCCCCGCGATGACGGGGCGCTACGCGTTCCTGTCCTTCGATAACCCCGCCGGGGGTCGGGCGTGGTTGGCCGAACTGCTCGATCGGGTCCAGTCCACCTCGGATGCCCGCGCCACCATGGACGATGCCCAACGGTGGATCACAGTGGCGTTCACCTGGAACGGTCTACGTGCGCTCGGAGTAAGCGAGGACGCGCTGGCAACGTTCCCCGAGGAGTTTCGCGAGGGAATGGCGGCCCGCGCGGACATCCTCGGTGACACAGGGGCGAATCATCCCGACAATTGGGTCGGCGGTCTGGCCGGCGACCATCTGCACGCCATCGCAATCTTGTTCGCCCGCACCGACGATCAACACCGGCGGAGTACGAGCGAACACGACAAGCTGGTCGCCCGGTGCCCCGGGGTCCGGGTGCTGTCGTTTTTGGATTTGAACGCCACACCGCCGTTCAACTACGCCCATGACCACTTCGGGTTCCGGGACCGGCTCTCGCAGCCAGTGATGGAGGGGTCCGGCGAAGAGCCCACGCCGGGCTCGGGTGCACCGCTGAAACCGGGCGAGTTCATCCTCGGCTACCCGGACGAAGACGGGCCGCCGGCCAATCTGCCCCAGCCGGATGTGCTGTCCCGTAACGGTAGTTATATGGCGTATCGGCGGCTGCAAGAGCACGTCGGGCTGTTCCGGGACTATCTGCGCGAACGCGCCGACACCCCGGAAGGACAGGAGTTGCTCGCCGCGAAGTTCATGGGCCGCTGGCGTAGCGGCGCCCCGCTGGTGCTGGCACCCAAACACGACGATCCCGAGTTAGGCGCGGACCCAGTGCGCAACAACGACTTCAACTACAAGGAGATGGACCCGCACGGTTACGCGGTGCCGCTGGGCTCACACGCCCGTCGGCTCAACCCCCGCGACACCGCGGTGAATATGAACCGCCGCAGGATGATCCGCCGCGGCGCAACCTATGGCGAGGCTTTACCAGAGGGCGCGGCCGACGACGGGGTGGACCGCGGCATCGCCGCATTCATCATCTGCGGCAGCCTGGTTCGCCAATTCGAGTTCGCGCAGAATGTCTGGATCAACGACCGCGCCTTCCACGAACTGGGCAACGAACGCGACCCCATCGTCGGCACCCAGGATGGCTCCCTGGACTACACCATCCCCAACCGGCCGATCCGCAAAGTCCTCAAAGGATTGCCGGCTTTCACCACCCTCAAGGGCGGTGCCTACTTCTTCCTTCCAGGCATCAGTGCGCTGCGATACCTGGCCACGCTCGAGAGTTAAGAGGGCATGCGATGGGCACGCTGACACCAGCACGCACCTACAACCAGAGCCACATCCGGCGAAATCACAACGGACAGCGGCGGATCAGCATCTACTGGACGTGGAGCTATCCGTGGGAAGCCCAACGCGATCCTGCCGCACTGTACAACCGCTTCTCCACCATCACCGAAGTCCGCAATGCGGCGTGGCCCAGCTACGAGACGCCTGAGTACGACGAGGCACATTTTCTGCAGGGCATCGCAGGAACGCTGGAACTTTTCCACCGCTCAACGCTGGCATTTCAGGTGTTGGTGGGTGAAACCACCGGGCACCGGGTCGCGGTGTTTCAGCGCATCGACCAGGCGGGCTACCGACTTCCGATTGACGAACGGGTGCTGGCGGACACCGACACCCTGATGGTGTTTGGACTCGACCACCTTTTGTCAGAGCAGGAAGCCACACCCGAGGAGATCGCCGCTATCCGGGAATGGCTGCAACGGGACGGAACTTGCTTGCTCTTAGCACCGCATCACGACGTCGGCTTCACCGACGATTTCGCTCAGCGTCAGGTCGAATACCGACACCACGGCGACCCGCTGGTGCCGCGTCAGCAGCGGTTCAGTCAGTACACGCGCTCGTTGATGGAGGCACTCAACGTCCCGGTCCACAACAAATGGGGATTGCGGCCCGCACTAGCCGAAGGCACGAGTGACATCGCACCGTTGACCGCGTTTCGCGACCTCGACACGCCTCGGTTGCTCGACAACGTGACGACTTTCAATTTCCACCCCCACCTACCGCACTACGAACTGACTGCGCCCGAAACCGACTCCGTGCGGGTGCTGGGCCGCCAACGCGTCGATCCGAACCGGCCACACCCGTTCACTGCCGCGGGTAACACCGAGTTCAACGCGCTGATCTGGATGCCGCCCACCGAGCAACGCGCCGGCGACATCGTGCTCGTCGACTCCACTAACTTCACGACGCTGTTCGGCGGCACCGACAGCCTCAAGAACTTTTGGCAGAACCTCGCCACCATGAAGTGAAGGCCTACGCGGGGCGAAGGATCGCGACGAGAAAGTCGGAGTCGTCGGTGAACGGTCGCAGATCCCAGGTGGAGAGCAGCAGATCGGGCGCGAATCCAGCATGTGCGGCGTCGTTGAAAAACTCGGTGAACTCATAGTCGCGACCGGCGCCGAAGCCGATTGCCGCTCGGCCGTCGTCGGCGAGGTGGGCGCGCAGCCGGCCTAGCACCTGGACCCGGGTACTCGGGGCAAGGAACGCCATGACGTTGCCGGCGGACGCAATGACGTCGAACGGTTCGACGATGCCGCGCGCGGGCAAGTCCAGTTCGGCGAGGTCGCCGACCAGCCACTGCGGGCCGGGATGGTCCTGCGCGGCCGCTGCGATGAGCGCCGGGTCGACATCGACCCCGACCACGTGGTGACCGGCCTTGGCCAGATACCCGCCCAACCGGCCGGGGCCGCAGCCGGCATCGAGGATGCGGGCGCCGCGGGGCGCCATGGCGTCGACGAAGCGAGCCTCGCCGGCCAGGTCGTCACCGGCGCGGGCCATGGCCCGGAAGCGTTCGATGTACCAGTCCGAATGCCCGGGATCGGCAGTAACCTTCTGCATCCAGATGCTCTGCTCGACCATGCGAGCATTATCGCCTTGTGTTCAAGCTGATGTTTTACAGCCCGCGCATCGCGCCCAATACCGGCAACGCCATCCGGACGGCGGCCGCCACCGGCGCCGAACTGCATCTGGTTGAGCCATTGGGCTTCGACCTGTCCGAGCCCAAGCTGCGCCGGGCCGGATTGGACTATCACGACCTGGCGTCGGTCACCGTGCACGCTTCGCTGCAGGCCGCGTGGGATGTGCTGGCCCCGGCACGGGTGGTGGCATTCACCGCGCACGCGACGACGTCCTACGCCGACATCGATTACCGGCCCGGCGACGTATTGATGTTCGGGCCCGAACCCGACGGGCTGGACGCGGCGACCCTGGCCGACACGCACATCACCGAGCGGGTGCGCATCCCCATGCTGGCGGGCCGGCGCTCGCTGAACCTGTCGAACGCGGCAGCGATCGCCGTCTACGAAGCGTGGCGCCAACATGGCTACCTCGGGGCGGTGTAGCGGTGAATGTCGGGCCCGGCGCGAGTCAGCATTGTTATGCCTACCTTCATCACGATCGGTTACGGCGACGAAGCCGGATACAACCGGGTCAGCGACGAATGCAAACGGGCCGCGCACGCCCGCGACGACGCATTGAGCGCCGCGGGTGCGCTCGTCGGCCGCGCTGAAGATCCCGTTCAGGTCCGCAATCCAGCGGGCGCGGGGGTGCGGATCGAGCGAGGACCCTTTCTGCGATCAAGCTTGCCGATCGCGGGGTTCGCAGTATTCGACGCCGAGGATCTCGACGCAGCGATCGAGCGGGTGAGCCAAACCCCGTGCGCGATGGCATACGGGGTCGTCGAGGTATGGCCTTTGAAGACCTGATCTACCAGGTGTTCCAGTGCGTCAGGTCCTCGGCGGGCAGTCGCTTGGCCGGCTTGAAGTCGGTGCCTTTGGTATAGGCGATGGGAAATAACCCGCCCTGGCTGTACTTGTCGTAGGGAATGCCGAGCACTTCGGCCGCCTTCTGTTCGCCCTCGCCCAGCAGATGCAGCGTCGTCCAACACGAGCCCAGCCCCCGCGATCGCAGCGCTAGGCAGAAACTCCAGACAGCCGGGAACAGCGAGGCCCAGAACGAGACCCCGCCCAACGCCGACTTGTCTTCGCGGCCTTCGATACAGGGAATCATCAACACCGGCGCCTCGTGGATGTGCTCGGCGAGGTACATCGCGGAGTCGACAACCTTGCCCATCCGCTCCCCGCGAGTGTCGCCCTCGGGGTATTCGCGCTTGGGCGCGCTGAGGTAGGGACGGGCATGCGACAGGTAGATGTCGGCGATCGCCTGCTTTTTGTCGTCGTCCTCGACGAACACCCACTGCCAGCCCTGCGAGTTGGAACCGGTGGGCGCCTGCAGCGCGAGATCGAGGCACTCGATCAGCACGTCGCGCGACACCGGCTTGTCGAAGTCGAGGCGTTTGCGGACTGAGCGGGTGGTGGTGAGGACGTCGTCGACAGACAAGTTGAGGGTCATGTGTCGAGACTATCTTTGCGCACCGAACGTGCATCCACGGCGAAGCCGACTAGCGAAAGTCGCGGGATTTCGATCCGACGGCCAAGGAAATGCGGCCCAACCGCTCAGCCACGACGGTGATTGCGCCGCTGGCGTTTTGGACCTGACCGCGGATCAGCAGCGCCGGCGCGGTGTTCGCCAGCTTGCGATGTCGCGCCCACACCCCCGGCGTGCAGAGCACGTTGACCATCCCGGTCTCGTCCTCGAGGTTGACAAACGTCACCCCCTGCGCCGTGGCGGGTCGCTGCCGATGGGTCACCGCGCCGGCGATCAGCACCCGATCCCCGTCGGGCACCGATCCCAGCGCACCGGCGGGCACCACCCCCATCGCATCCAGGTCGGCCCGCAGGAACTGGGTCGGATAGCTGTCCGGGGAGATGCCGGTGGCCCACACATCGGCAGCGGCCAGCTCCAGCTCGCTCATCCCCGGCAGGGCTGGGATGTGCGACGACGACCCCACCCCGGGTAGCCGGTCCGGTCGCTGGGTAGCCGCGGCCCCGGCCGCCCACAGCGCCTCGCGCCGTGACATTGCGAAGCAGCCCAGCGCCCCGGCCGTCGCCAGCGCCTCGGTCTGCGGCACCGAGAGCTGCAGTCGGGCGGTCAGGTCCAGCAGAGATGCGAACGGGCCGTTGGCTTTTCGATCGTCGACCAACTTCTCGGCAAGGTCGTTGCCGATATGGCGGACCGCGCCCAACCCAAGACGAACCTCGGTTCCGGCGTTCTCGCATGTGGCGTGCGCCAGGCTGGCGTTGACATCCGGGCCGTGCACCAGCACACCGTGCCTGCGCGCATCGGCCACCAGCGACTGCGGCGAATAGAAACCCATCGGCTGTGCACGCAGCAGCGCGGCGCAGAACGCGGCCGGGTGGTGCAGCTTGAACCACGACGAGTAGAACACCAGCGACGCGAAGGACAGCGCATGGCTTTCGGGAAAGCCGAAATTGGCGAATGCTTCCAGCTTTTCGTAGGTCCGGTCGATCACCTCGTCGGCGGCGCCGTGCAGTTCACGCATGCCGTCGTAGAACCGGCCGCGCAGCCGTCGCATCCGTTCGGTCGACCGCTTGGACCCCATGGCGCGGCGAAGTTGGTCGGCCTCGGCGGCGGAGAACCCGGCACAGTCCACCGCCAGCTGCATCAGCTGCTCCTGGAACAGCGGCACCCCCAGCGTTTTTCGCAATGCCGATTCCATGGAGGGGTGGTCGTAGGTGACCGGGTCGATGCCATTGCGCCGCCGGATGTAGGGGTGCACCGATCCGCCCTGGATGGGCCCGGGACGGATCAGCGCGACCTCCACCACCAGGTCGTAGAACACCCGGGGCTTGAGCCTGGGCAGGGTGGCCATCTGCGCCCGCGATTCCACCTGGAACACGCCGACAGAATCGGCGCGCTGCAGCATCTCGTAGACCGCAGGCTCGGAGAGATCCAGTTTGGCCAGATCCACCTCAAGGCCCTTGTGCTCGGCCAGCAGGTCGATCGCATAGTGCAGCGCCGAGAGCATGCCCAGCCCGAGTAGGTCGAACTTCACCAAACCGATTGCTGCGCAGTCGTCTTTGTCCCATTGCAGAACACTGCGATTCTCCATCCGCGCCCATTCCACCGGGCACACGTCGGCGATCGGACGGTCGCAGATCACCATGCCGCCGGAATGAATGCCCATATGCCGCGGCAGATTCCGGATCTGGGTGGCCAGGTCGATCACCTGCTCGGGAATGCCTTCGGCGTCCGGCGAGTCGGCTAACCCGTTCCAGTGGCTGATCTGCTTGCTCCACGCGTCCTGCTGGCCCTGCGAGAAGCCCAGGGCACGGGCCATGTCGCGCACCGCAATTCGGCCCCGATAGGTGATGACGTTGGCGACCTGGGCGGCGTAGTCACGACCGTATTTGCCGTAGACGTACTGGATGACTTTTTCCCGCTGGTCCGACTCGATGTCCATGTCGATGTCGGGTGGGCCGTCGCGGGCCGGCGATAAGAAACGCTCGAACAGCAACTCGTTGGCCACCGGATCGACAGCGGTGACACCGAGGGCATAGCAGACCGCTGAGTTTGCCGCCGATCCCCTGCCCTGGCACAGGATATTGCTCTCCCGGCAGAACCGGGCGATATCGTGGACCACCAAGAAGTAGCCCGGAAAGCTTAGTTGTGCAATCACTTTCAGCTCATACTCGATTTGAGCGTAGGCGCGCGGTGCGCTCTCGGGGAGCCCGTAGCGGTCCCGTGCGCCCGCCATCGCCAGCTGCCGCAGCCAGCTGTCCTCGGTGTGTCCATCCGGCACGTCGAACGGCGGCAGCTGCGGCGCGATGAGCGCCAGCCCGAACGCGCATTGCTCGCCGAGCTCGGCTGCCGCGGTCACCGCGTCGGGATGCTGCGCGAACAGCCGGGCCATCTCCTCACCGGACCGCAGGTGCGACCCGCCCAGCGGGGCCAGCCATCCCGCGGCCGAATCCAGTGACTGGCGGGCCCGGATAGCACCCATCGCCATGGCCAGCCGGCGCCGCGACGGCGCAGCGAAATGCGCCCCGGTGGTGGCGACGAGGCCGACACCGAAGCGCGGCGCGAGCCCAGCCAGTATCGCGTTGCGTTCGTCGTCGAGCGGATGACCGTGGTGAGTCAACTCGATGCTGACCCGCCCAGCGCCGAACCGGTCCACCAGATCGGCCAGCGCCCGCTGCGCCGCTTCCGGCCCATCATCGGAAAGGGCTTGGCGCACATGGCCTTTACGGCATCCGGTCAGGATATGCCAGTGCCCGTCCGCAGCCTCGGTCAGCGCGTCGAAGTCGAAGCGCGGCTTGCCCTTCTCGCCGCCGGCCAGGTGCGCGGCGGCCAGCTGACGCGACAGCCGCCGATAACCTTCCGGACCGCGGGCCAATACCAGCAGATGCGGACCGGGCGGATCCGGCTGCTCGGTGCGGGCCTGCGACCCCAGCGACAGTTCGGCGCCGAACACGGTACGCACGTCGAGTTCCGCGGCCGCTTCGGCGAACCGCACCGCCCCGTACAGGCCGTTGTGGTCGGTCAGCGCTAGCGCACGCAGATCCAGCCGGGCCGCCTCTTCGACCAGCTCCTCGGGCGTGCTGGCACCGTCGAGGAAGCTGTACGCCGAATGCGCATGCAATTCGGCGTACGCGACGGACGAGCGGGCGCTCCCGGCTTCTCGCGGCGGCGTGTACCTCCCACGTTTGTGCGACATCGGGCCGTCTTCCGCCGGGCCAGAGGGGGTGGGCGTGCCCGCGTGGCGCGGTTTGCTGTCGAGCAGCCGCTCCAGTTCCGCCCAACTCCGCGGTTCATTGCTAAAACCCACACCCCCAGTCTATCGAAAGTATGTTCGATTTGGCGCCTGGGTGTGAAAGATGTTGTTAAAGAGCTCTTCAACTTCTAAACAGGTTCTTAACGCCGTGAACCTATCGCCAGCAGGGGGCTGCAACGGATACTGGTACAGGGCAACAACGGGCGGGGACGGATAGTGGCACAGCTGAACACGACGCGAGATACCGGTTTCCTCAATGCAGATGCCGATCGGCAGGCCAGCATGGCGATCGGCGCTGTCGCGGTCGTCGACGGCGCCGTCCCCGACTTTGAGCGGCTGAAAAGGTTTCTGGCAGAACGTGTTCAGTCGATACCGCGGTGTACGCAAGTCTTGCGGACCAACGCGTTCAACGGAGCCCAGCAGTGGATCGACAGTCCGGAATTCGACGTCGCCCACCATGTGCGCCGGGTGACGATTGGCCGCCCGGGTGATGACCCCGAATTGTCGAGGGTCATTGCCCAAGCCCTGGAGCGTCCCCTGGAAACGGACCGTCCACTGTGGGAGTGCTGGATCGTCGAGGGCCTGAAGGGCAATCAGTGGGCGATCCTGATGAAGGTTCACCACTACCTCGCCGAAGGTACCTCGGCCGCTCATCTGCTCACCCGGCTCTGCGACGAAGCCGACGGTGAGATGTTCGCTAATCCCGTTGGCAACGAACCGGTTTCACCACCACCAGACCAGAAGCCAAGTTGGGCCGAGACGTTGTGGCGTGCAACAGCGGTCGCCAGCAATCTCACCAACACCCTGACCGCGGCCATGTGGCCGGTGTCGCAGACACCGACCAAGTCCGCGGCCACCATGCGGCGGTACCAGACGGTGCGTGTTCCCCTTGCCGCCGTCGAGGCCGTATGCGCAAAATTCGGGGTGAGCACCAACGACGTCGCACTCACCGCGATCACCGAAGGCTTCCGGCATGTGTTGCTCTACCGCGGTGAGCAACCACACGCCGGCTCGTTGCGCATTCTGGATAAAAACGACGATCGGATCTCGGTCATGCTGCCGTATCTGCCGGTGGAGCACGACGATCCGGTTCAGCGGCTGCGGACTGTGCACAGCAAGTTGAACCGGCCTCGGCCACATGACCACCGCGCAGGCGCGGCCATCTGGGATCTGGCAACAAGCCTTCCGCCGGTGATGTTGTGCGCCAAGGCAGTTCAACTCGTCATGAGTAGACTTTCGCAACCCGGCATCGTCACACTGGCGACCAACGGATCCGGGCCGCACTCCCGGTTAGGGCTGATGGGTAAGACGGTGCAGCGCTTGCTGCCCATTCCGCCCACGGCTTCGCAACTGTCCAGCGGCGTCGCGGTGCTCAGTTATGGCGACGAGCTGGTTTTTGGGATCACCGCCGATTACGAGGCAGCACTCGAACTCGCGCTGCTGGCCGCCGGCATCGAACACGAGATGGCACGGTTGATGGCGCTCAGCCACAACAAGGTCCTGCTGTTCACCAAGGAGCGCCGCAAGCATCCGTCGCGCGCGGTTCCCCGCGGCGCGGGCCGCCCCCGGCCGTCGGCGCCGGCGAAATAGCGGCACTGACCCAACCCCGGCGGTGTCCAGCACCGTGAGAAGGTTGGATCGTGCCCACGTTGGAGCCGGCCACCATCGACCCGCGTCGCCATGACGCAGTGCTGTTCGACGCCGCAATGGACTCGACGCAGGCGTTGATCGGACGACTACGGGACGTCGGTGTCGACACCGGCACCTTCGCGTCAGCGCAGCTAGGAGCACGACCGGGACGCTGTGCCGTCGTCACGGCCAGCCCGGCGGTGGTCACCGCCGCGCGCGAGGCCGGGTTCGCGTTGGTAATCGGTGTCGGAGATGCAGACACACTGCGTCCTCTGGGCGCCGACACCGTGGTTGCCGACCTCGATGCAATCGCGGTGCGGACCGGGGACCGACGGATGTCGCAGCTTCCCGACGCATTGCAGGCCCTGGGCGACGGCCTGACCACCGGTCAGCCGGCCGTCTTCTTCGACTTCGACGGGACGCTGTCCGACATCGTCGACGACCCGGACTCGGCCCGGCTGGTCGCGGGGGCGGGCGAGGCACTGCAGAACCTGGCCGCACAGTGCCCGGTCGCCGTGCTGTCCGGCCGCGACCTGGCCGATGTGAGCAAGCGGGTGGGGCTGCCCGGCATCTGGTATGCGGGCAGTCACGGGTTCGAGCTGACCGCACCCGACGGGACGCACCACCAGAACGACGCTGCGGCGGCGGCGATACCGGTGCTCGAGCACGCCGCCGCCCAGCTACGCGAGCAGCTCGGGCCGATTCCCGGTGTCATGGTGGAGCACAAGCGGTTTGGCGTCGCGGTGCACTACCGCAACGCAGCGCGTGACCGCGTCGGCCAGGTAGCCGCGGCGGTGCGCGCGGCCGGCCAGCGCGACGCGCTTCGGGTGACCACCGGGCGCGAAGTCATCGAGCTGCGTCCGGATATCGACTGGGACAAGGGAAAAACCCTGCGCTGGGTGATCGATCATCTGCACAGTGCCGATTCCACGGCGCTGGTGCCGATCTATCTCGGCGACGACATCACCGACGAGGACGCCTTCGACGCGGTGCGCGCGGGACCTGTCCAAGGTATACCGATCCTGGTACGGCACCACGACGACGGCGACCGGGCCACCGCCGCGCTGTTCGCGCTGGACAGTCCGGCCTCAGCGGCCGAGTTCACCGACCGGCTGGCACGTCAATTAAGTGACGCACGTGCGAGATAACTGTTCGGCCGACGATCCGCGGATCGGAGCACATGCGATCAGCAAGCTTGGCTTCTGGAGCGTCGTCATGCTTGGGATCAACGGGATCATCGGAGCGGGTATCTTCCTGACTCCCGGCACGGTGATCAAGCTCGCCGGGCCAATCGCACCGGTCGCGTATATTCTGGCCGGCCTATTCACCGGGGTGATAGCGCTCGTCTTCGCCACGGCGGCCAGGTACGTCAGAACCAATGGCGCCTCCTACGCCTACGTGAAGGCCGCATTCGGGCAACGCATCGGCATCTATGTCGGTGTCACCCATGCGATCACCGGGTCCATCGCCTGGGGCGTGCTGGCGTCGTTGTTCGTCTCGACACTGTTGAAAGTGGTGTTTCCCAATAAGCCGTGGGCCAACGACACCGAACTGATCAGCATGAAGACACTGACGTTTGTCGTCTTTATCGGAGTGCTGCTGGCCATCAACCTGTTCGGCAACCGCGCGATCGCGTGGGCGAACGGAATCTCGACCGCGGGCAAGGTGTTCGCGCTTTCGATCTTCGTCGCCGGCGGGTTCTGGATCATCGTCACACAGCACGTCAACAACTACGCGACGTCAGGCTCGGCGGGTGTTTACCGACCGGCGCCGTTCGCGTTGTTCGGGGTCATCGAGGTGAGCCATGGCGCCGTCGCGGGTTTGATACTCGGCACAATGGCCGCCTTGTACGCCTTCACCGGCTTCGAATCGATCGCCAATGCCGCCGAGGAAATGGACGAACCGGAGCGGACCCTGCCGAGGGCGATCCCATTGGCGATCCTCGCCGTCGGCGCCGTCTACCTTCTCGCCGTCGTAGTGGCAATGCTGCTGGGATCGGGCAAGGTCGTCGGATCCGACCAGCCGGTAACGCTAGCGGCGGCCATCGAGAATGATGCTTTCCGCACGATCGTCATCATCGGAGCTTTGGTATCGATGTTCGGCATCAACGTGGCCGGATCGTTTGGCGCGCCGCGGCTGTGGACGGCGTTGTCGGACAATGGAATCCTGCCGATACGCCTGTCTGAGAAGAACCAGTTCGGCGTCCCGATGCTTGCTTTCGGTATCACCGCGTCGTTGACACTGGCGTTCCCGCTGGCGCTGCGTTTCGACACCGTGAATCTGACCGGCCTCGCGGTGATCGCCCGATTCATTCAGTTCATCATCGTGCCGATCGCCCTGATCGCGTTAGCGCGGACCGGAGACCACCCAACGGTGAAGCGAAATCCGTTCACCGACAAAGTGTTACCCGTATCCGCGGTCGCGATCTCGGTGGCGCTGGCGGTGTCCTTCGACTACCGGACCATCTTCCTCACTGCGCAGGGCGGCGCCAACTACTTCTCGATCATTCTGATCGTGATCACGTTCGTCGCGGTACCGGCGATCGCCTACCGCCACTACTACCGGACGCTGGCGGCAGACCCGTCGCAGTCCGGTTAGCCCTCGACGTATTCGACCTCGCCGTCGTCGAGCACCACCCGGGATTCGGCTCCGTCGGGTCCGGATGCTTCGGTGCGAAACACCGCCTTGCCCGGCTCGGTGCGCCAGATCAGCGTGGTCAGCGTCTCGCCGGGAAACACCGGCGAGGTGAACCGCGACGCGATCGAGGTGACGTTGGCCGCAACGCCCTTGCCGAGTTCGGCGACCAGTGCGCGGCCCGCCACCCCGTAGCTGCACAGCCCGTGCAGGATCGGCTTGGGAAATCCGGCCAGCTCCCTGGCGAACCACGGATCGCTGTGCAGCGGGTTGCGGTCGCCGGAGAGCCGGTAGATCAGCGTCTGATCCTCCCGAGTGGGCAGCGCGATCCGGGCGTCGGGCTCGCGATCCGGGAATTCCGGTGCGACCGGACGCTGGCCCGGCACTCCCCCAAAACCGCCATCGCCCCGGATGACCAGCGTGGTGAGCGTCTCGGCGATCAGCGTTCCGGTGTCCGGATCGGTGCCGCGGCCGCGCAACACGAGGATTGCGTTCTTGCCCTCGCCCTTGTCTTGGATGTCGGCCACCTCGGTAACCACCGAGAGCTTGCCCGCTGCCGGCAGCGGTGCGTGCAGCCGAATGCCTTGCGAGCCGTGCAAAAGCATGGCCCAGTTGATTTTTCCAACCAACCCCGCCGCCGCGAATGCCGGACAGCAGATCACCGCGTAGGTGGGCAGCACCTGCTGATCGATGTCATGACTGTTCTCGGTGGTGAACGAGAGATCATCGAGGCCGGCACCAACCCCGATGGCGTACAGCAGGGTGTCCCGGTCGGTCCATTCGAACAACGCCGGCTCGGTCACCGCGCCGACGGCACTCGGGTCAATCGTCATCCGAGTCTCCTCTCGATTGCAAGATTGAAGCTTTTTCTCCCAACAACCATTGCAAGCCCTTCCCCCGGGGCCGTCGGCAGGGCAGGCTATCGCCATGGGGAAGCGCAGCTTGACCGCAAAGGCAGCAAAGCTGGGAGCCGTGCTGGCCGCGATGATGATCGTTGCTGCCTGCGGCGGATCCCCGCAAGCACGCAGCATCACGTTGACGTTCATCAGGCACGCGGAGTCCGAGGCAAACGCGAGCGGAATCATCAATACCGACGTGCCAGGTCCCGGCCTGAGTGAGCAGGGCAAAGGGCAGGCCCAACAGGTCGCACACCTTGCCGGGCGCAACGACTACGACAGCATCTACGCCTCGACCATGGTGCGATCCCAACAAACCGCCGCACCGCTGGCCGGCGAACTCGGCAAGCAAGTAGAAGTGCTGCAAGGCATCCAAGAGATCAAAGCGGGCTGGTATGAGGGCAAGCCGGTTGGCCAGGAGCCGGCGACCTATCTGCTCGCGCCGGCGGACTGGCTCAACGGCGACCTGCAGGACCGTATCCCCGGATCGGTCACCGGCAAGGAATTCAACGACCAGTTCACCGCGGCCATCCAGAAGGTCTACGACAGCGGCCACCACAACCCGGTGGTGTTCTCGCACAAATTCGCCATCGAGTACTGGACGCTGCTGAACGTGAAGAACGCCAAGGACAGCCTGCTGACCAGCCATCCGTTGCCCAACATCGGCCGCGTGGTGATCAGCGGAAATCCGATGACCGGCTGGACGCTGGTGGACTGGGACGGTGTCCGCAGCTTCGACGGCTGACCGCGGTTACCATTGGCTCCATGCGTTATGTCGTTACCGGCGGTACCGGGTTTATTGGTCGCCGAATCGTGTCTCATCTGCTGGCGACCCGGCCGGACGCTCAGGTGTGGGTTTTGGTTCGCCGCCAGTCGCTGGGACGCTTCGAGCGCCTCGCAGCCGAGTGGGGTGAACGCGCAAAACCGCTGGTCGGTGCACTTCCCGAGCTGGACCTGACCGACCAGACGATCGCCGAGCTGGGTCAGATCGACCACGTGGTGCACTGCGCGGCGATCTACGACATCACCGTCGGCGAGGCCGAGCAACGGGCGGCCAACGTCGAAGGCACCCGCGCCGTCATCGAGCTGGCCCGGCGGCTGGACGCCACGCTGGACCACGTGTCGTCGATCGCGGTGGCCGGCGACTTCGCCGGCGAGTACACCGAGGACGACTTCGACGTCGGCCAGCAGCTGCCGACGCCGTACCACCAGACCAAGTTCGAAGCCGAGTTGCTGGTGCGCTCGACGCCTGGACTGCGCTACCGCGTCTACCGCCCCGCCGTAGTGGTGGGCGACTCGCGTACCGGCGAGATGGACAAGATCGACGGCCCGTACTACTTCTTCGGCGTGCTGGCCAAGTTGGCGGTGTTGCCGTCGTTGACCCCGATCCTGCTGCCCGACACGGGCCGCACCAACATCGTCCCGGTCGACTACGTCGTCGAGGCGCTCGTTGCGCTGATGCACACCGAGGGCTCAGACGGCCAAGCATTCCATCTGACCGCACCGAAAAGCATTGGGCTGCGGGGTATTTACCGCGGTGTAGCTAAAGCCGCCGGACTGCCTCCGCTGCGCGGCTCGCTGCCCCGCTCGCTGGCCGCCCCGGTGCTCACCGTGAGCGGACGAGCCAAAGTGCTGCGCAACATGGCGGCCACCCAGCTGGGCATCCCGGCCGAGGTTCTGGACCTCGTTGATCTGGCGCCCACTTTCATCAGCGAACAGACCCGGAAAGCACTGCAGGGCAGCGGCGTTACAGAAGTTCCGGAATTCTCCAGTTACGCGCCCAAGCTGTGGCGGTACTGGGCCGAGCACCTCGATCCCGACCGCGCACGTCGCGACGATCCGCACGGTGCGCTGCAGGGCAGGCACGTCATCATCACCGGTGCGTCCAGCGGCATCGGTCGAGCGTCGGCGATCGCCGTCGCGCAGCGGGGTGGATGCGTCTTCGCGCTGGCCCGCAACGCCGATGCGCTCGACGAGCTGGTCGCCGAGATCCGCGCCACCGGCGGCCAGGCCCACGCCTTCAGCTGCGACGTCACCGATTCGGTGTCGGTGGAGCACACCATCAAAGACATCCTGGGCCGCTTCGGCCACGTCGATTACCTGGTGAACAACGCCGGCCGGTCGATCCGCCGCTCGGTCGTCAACTCCACCGATCGGCTGCACGACTACGAGCGGGTGATGGCGGTCAACTACTTCGGCGCGGTGCGGATGGTGCTGGCACTGTTGCCGCACTGGCGTGAACGGCGATTCGGCCATGTGGTCAACGTTTCCAGTGCGGGCGTGCTGGCCCGCAATCCGCAATACAGCTCGTATCTGCCCACCAAGGCAGCGCTGGATGCGTTCTCCGAAGTGGTCGCCGCCGAGACGCTGTCCGACCACATCACGTTCACCAACATCCATATGCCACTGGTCAAGACGCCGATGATCGTGCCGTCACAGCGGCTCAACCCGGTGCCGCCGATCAGCCCCGAGCGCGCTGCGGCGATGGTGGTGCGCGGCCTCGTCGACAAGCCGCCACGCATCGACACCCCGATGGGCACGCTTGCTGAGGCCGGCAACTATTTCACGCCGAAGTTGTCCCGGCGAATTCTGCATCAGCTGTATCTGGGCTACCCCGATTCGGCTGCCTCACGCGGGATTTCACCCGCGGCCAGTGATAGCAAGCAAGACCGGCCCCCGGCACGTCGCCGGCCCAGGCGCCCGGTCCGCGCCGTCGCGCGCATCACGGTGCCGCGGCCCGTGCGCAAAGCAATCCGCCTGGTGCCAGGAGTGCACTGGTGACCGTACGATTCTCCGGGTGAGCTCCACGGGCACCGCACCGGTTTTCCTCGACGTCGACACCGGCGTCGACGATGCGCTGGCTTTGATATACCTGCTGGCCAGCCCCGAGGCCGACGTGGTCGGCATCGCGTCGACCACTGGAAACGTTGCCGTACAACAGGTTTGCGAGAACAATCTGGGCCTGCTCCAACTGTGTGGGGTATCAGACATCCCGGTGTCGAAGGGTCCCGAAGACACCCTGAGCGGGCCGCTGCGTGCCCCGTCCAGGGTGCACGGCCCCCGCGGCATGGGGTATGCCGAGCTACCGCCGAGCGATGGCCGGCTTGCCGACTACGACTCCGCGACGGCCTGGGTGCGGGCCGCACAGCGCTTTCCGGGCGAACTGATCGGCGTGGCCACCGGCCCGTTGACCAACCTGGCACTGGCCTTGCGCGCCGAACCCGCCCTACCGACGCTGTTGCGCCGATTGGTGATCATGGGCGGCTCCTACGACCACCGTGGCAACACCACGCCTGTGGCCGAATGGAACATCAGCGTAGACCCCGAGGCGGCCGCCGAGGTGTTCACCGCGTGGTCGTCGAAAATCTCCGAGCCGCAGCAACTTCCGATCCTGTGCGGCTTGAATCTGACTCGCAACGTCGCATTGACGCCAGAAATCCTGACCCGACTGGCGGCCGCCGCCGGGTCGACGACAACCGTGCTGAGCGTGCATGACGAGCGCGGTACCCGGTCGGCGGCGTCCAATCCGTTGATTCAGGTGATCGAGGACGCGACGCGGTTCTACCTGGAAGGCTATTACGACAACGGCCATGGGTATGTCGCCCATATGCACGACCCGTTGGCTGCCGCGGTCGCGCTGGATCCAGAACTCGTCGCGACCCGCCCGGCGACCGTGGAGGTCGAGCTGACCGGCACGCTGACCCGCGGCATGACCGTCACCGACTGGTCACAGCGCCGAGAACCCAATGCGCACATCGGCATTGATGTCGATCCGGCGATGTTCTTCGACCGGTTCATCGAACGGGTCGGACCCTTCGCGCGCCGGCTGGGCGATCACTCGTAACTGCCCTCCAGGTACCAACGCCGCTGGCGGTAGCACAGCAGCAGCGCGCGTTCGCTTTCCAGCAATACCTGGACGCGGGCGGTGCGCCCCCTTTTCAAGTCGGGGTCCCACCAGCGCTCGTCGACCGGCCAGGGTCCGGCCCACCAACGCAGCGGGTCGTCACGACCGCGGGCGATCAGTCGCGCCGGGTCGGCGGAGAACATTCCCCGACTGGTTACCCGTATCGGATTTCCTTGGGCATCAACCAATTCCACCGGGTCGTCGAGCAACACCGCCGGCGACGGGTCGGGCAGTTGGCCTGGCCACGGCAGGCTCGGGTCGGACTGCGGTACCGGCTCGTCGCCCAACGGCGTCAGCGTGATGCGTTCGGCCGGCCCGCGACCGCCGGACAGCACCGGCACCTGCACCGCCTCCGGCCCGAGCAGGCCCTGCACCCGCACCAGCGCCCGGCGGGCCCGAAGCCTGTCCTCCTCACCCAAGCCACCCCATAGCGGCAGTTGCAACGCCTCGGCGGACACCACCTCCACCGCCTGCAGCCGAAGCAACGTCACCGGTGCAGTGGGGCGACCTTGGCTGGTCCGATTGCTCAGCCAACCATCCAGTTGCCAGCGCACCCGATCGGCGGTGGCCTCCTCGGTCAGCGGCTCGGCGCACCGCCATACCCGGCTCAGCTCTTCGCCGTTGGCGGTGACGGCGTGGATAGCCAACCGGGTACAGCCCACTCCGGTGGACATCAGCATCTGGTGCAATCTGCTGGCCAGCGAGCGCCCGGCGAATGCTGCGGCATCGACCCGGTCGATCGGTGGATCGCAGTCCAGCACGGCCTCGAGTTCCGCCGGCGGCTCTCGCCCGGACGGTCCCCGCTCTGGTTCACCGCGGGCGAGGCGGTGCGCGGTTACCCCGTCCGCGCCAAACCTGGAGGCCACGTCGGTCGCCGATAATGCGGCGAACTGGCCGATAGTTCGAATCCCCATCCGCCACAACAGATCCGCCAGTTCTTCTCGTCCCGGGCCGGACAGGCTCGGCTCGGTGGCAAGCTGCCGGATCGACAACACCGACAGAAACCGTGCGTCGCCGCCCGCCTGGACGACCCGGCCCGCACGCGCAGCGAAGACCGCAGTGGATAACTGGTCGGCGATCCCGACCTGACACTCGGCGCCGGCCGCGGCCACCGCGTCGATCAGTCGCTCGGCGGCGTCGGTCTCGGACCCGAAATAGCGGGCCGCTCCGCGCACCGGCAACACCAGAAGTCCGGGGCGCAGCACCTCGGCGCGAGGCACCAGATCGTCCACCGCCGCAATCACCGGTTCGAAGAAGCGGGCGTCGCGGTCGGCGTCGGCGGCCACGACATGCAGTTGCGGGCAACGGGCCGCCGCCTCCCGGCGCCGCAAGCCGCGCCGCACTCCCACCGCCCGGGCCGCCGACGAGCAGGCGATCACCCGGTTGGCCAAAGTGACCGCGACCGGGGTCGTCGCGGTCAGGCCCACGGCCGCTGCCGCCGCGACCGCGGGCCAGTCCATGCACCAGATCGCCAATACCCGGGAACTAGACGGGGAACGTGTCACCCGAATTCACCCCGTTCGCGCCCGGCCGATCACCCGTCTGCCCGCACACATCCCGCTGACTTGCAGCCGCACCCCGCTGATTCGTCCGAATCCGGGAGTCGGTGTGCCCCGGGCGCCTGCCGTGATCTCATAACCGCAGACCCGGGCGTCCAGCCGGGTCGACGCCCCTTGCCAGTCGCCGTCGGTGACCAGCAGCGTGCAACCTTTAAGCCGGGCACGGGCCACCACCGCCCGTGCCCGGGTCTGCGGCACCCGGCGGCCGCCCAGACCGAGTACCACCAGATCCATACCGTCGACGAGCACCGCGGCCACCTCCACCGGATCGGTCCCGGGATCCGGTATCACTGCGAGCCGGCTCAGATCCGCCCCCATCTCCACCGCGGCCAACAGCCCGATATCCGGCTGGCCGACGATTGCCGCGTTGCCGCCGGCCGCCGTCACCGCGGCCACCATGCTCAGCAGCAGTGACCGGGCCCCGGCCAGCACCGCCACTGTCCCCCGCGGCAACGGTGCCGGCAGGGCTTCTGCCAGCCACTGTGGCACCGGCAGCTGGGATTCGGATTCCGGCAGCAGATCTTCAGCCGGGGCGGGGACCCCGGACGTCTTCCCGGACATCTTTTCAGACATTAAAGCCATCTTGCGGCGCAGCGATTCCAGCTGTTCAGCGCGGGTTTCCTGGCGCTGTGAGGAGGCAAAAGCCGCAGTCATGGCGAGCCTCCCGATCGGAGTTTATTCGAAAGTATGTTCGATATGTGTGGAGTAAACACCCACCCTCCGACAACCGTCAAGCAACGTGAGAGGCTGCTTTATGCGGTCGGTGCTGCTGTGGCTGGTGGTGTTTTTTAGCAGTGTTTTCGTGGCCGCGACGCCGGCCAGCGCCGCGCCCTGTCAGCCCGCCGAACTCTTCGTCACCGACAACACCGATCCCCTATTCGAGGCCCAGGCCGACGCGACGATGGCGCAGGGCGGCGCGACGCCGACGGGATCGACCCCGCTCGACGGCGTGTATTGGTCCAATGCGCTGCAACAGGCCAGCTATGGGCGCTCACGCGAATTTCATCTCTGCGCCGACGAGCCCGCATTGCACACCGCCGGCGAAGCGCTGCGAGGTCAGTTCCACCAAGAATCGGTGCTGTCCTTCGGTTATCTGCCGCAGAGCGCGCCAGGGGTGAACGCGATCCTCATCACGGTGCCCGATGTCGACATCGCCCGCTTCGGCGATGCGCTGACGGCCGACCCCACGGCCCGCAATCGAGTGCGAGGCGGATCCGTCACCACCACCGATCACACCTTGATCCTGGTGGCGGGCAACGACGATCGCGAGGATGCCCGCCGTCTCGTCGACGAGGCCGGTGGCAACTGGAATACGGCCACGATTGCTTACGGGAGAAGGGAATTTGTGGAGTAGCTATTCCCACTCGATGGTGCCGGGCGGTTTACTGGTGATGTCCAGCACCACCCGATTGACCTCGGCCACCTCGTTGGTGATTCGGGTCGAGATACGCTCGAGCACCTCGTAGGGCACCCGAGTCCAATCGGCGGTCATGGCGTCCTCACTGGACACCGGCCGCAGCACGATCGGATGCCCGTAGGTGCGGCCATCGCCCTGCACGCCGACCGAACGGACATCGCCCAGCAGCACCACCGGGCACTGCCAGATCTGATTGTCCAGGCCCGCAGCGGTCAGCTCCTCGCGGGCGATCGAGTCGGCGCGGCGCAGCGTGTCCAGCCGCTCCGCAGTGACCTCGCCGACAATGCGGATGCCCAGTCCCGGACCTGGAAATGGCTGGCGCGCAACGATTTCCTCTGGCAAACCCAGTTCCCGCCCGACGGCGCGCACCTCGTCTTTGAACAGTAGCCGCAGCGGCTCGACGAGCTTGAACTTCAGGTCGTCGGGCAGCCCGCCGACGTTGTGGTGGCTCTTGATGTTCGCGGTGCCAGTGCCTCCGCCGGACTCCACCACGTCGGGATACAGCGTGCCCTGCACCAGGAATTCGACGTCAGAACCGTCGTCGGCCACGATGTCTCGCACCGCGCCCTCAAAGGCCCGGATGAACTGCCGGCCGATGATCTTGCGCTTGCCCTCGGGGTTGGTCACGCCCGACAGCGCGTCCAGGAAGGTCTGCTCCGCGTCGACGGTGACCAGGTTGGCGCCGGTGGCGGCGACGAAATCGCGTTGCACCTGGGCGCGCTCGCCCGCGCGTAACAGCCCGTGGTCGACGAAGACGCACGTCAGCCGGTCGCCGATGGCGCGCTGCACCAGCGCCGCGGCCACCGCGGAATCCACCCCGCCGGACAGCCCGCAGATCGCGTGGCCGTCACCGACCTGGGCGCGCACCTGCTCGACCAACGCGTCGGCGATGTTGGCGGCCGTCCAGTCCGCGCCGAGGCCGGCGAAGTCGTGCAGGAACCGGCTGAGCACCTGTTGCCCGTGCGGGGTGTGCATGACCTCGGGGTGGTACTGCACCCCGGCCAGGCGGCGCTCGCGGTTCTCGAAGGCGGCCACCGCGGCACCCGCGCTGCTGGCCACCACGTCGAATCCGGCCGGCGCGGCCGTGACCGCGTCGCCATGACTCATCCAGACCGGCTGGACATCCGGCAGACCCGAATGCAGTTCGCCACCAATGACTTTCAGCTCGGTGCGGCCGTACTCGCTGGTGCCGGTGTGGGCGACCGTCCCGCCGAGCGCCTGCGCCATGGCCTGAAACCCGTAGCAGATGCCGAACACCGGGACGCCGAGGTCGAATAGCGCCGGATCCAGTTGCGGGGCACCTTCGGCGTAGACACTGGCCGGGCCGCCGGACAGGACGACCGCCAACGGGTCGCGGGCCTTGATCTCCTCGACGGAGGCGGTATGCGGGATCACCTCGGAGAAGACCCGAGCCTCCCGAACGCGACGGGCGATCAACTGCGCATACTGCGCACCGAAGTCGACCACCAACACCGGCCGGTTAGCCGGTCCGGGGTGGTCGAGGTCAGCAGGTTCGGTCACGGCCACCGAGTCTAATGGAGCGCAAACACGGCACGCAGAGCCTCGATGTCACGCTGGTCGCCGTCAAAGTGAATGCGCCGCAGTGCGGCCTTGCGCTTGGCATCAGTTGTCCCGAGGCGGGCGGCGACCAGATCCGCCGCGCTGGCGGTGATCGTCACCGAAGGCTCTCGGTGAGCTCCGGCCAGCCGGCCCTGGGTAATCGCGAACTCGAAACGGCGGTCATCGATCTCGATGCGGCAGGTCATCTCCAATCCGGTCGCACTCACCCGGTCGAAGCCCAGCAGGATCCCGGCCAGGAACCCGTTCAACGGCGAAACCGCGCTTTCGTCGATCGGATCCAGCCGGTCCACGCCGAACCAGGCGAGGTTCTGCAGGATGGGCAGCACCCGCTGCCAGCCCAAGTCGCTGAGCGTGTAGACAGTGCGCCCGATCGGTGCGGGCAGGTCGGCCCGGTCGACCAGCCCGGAATCTTGTAGCTCCTTGAGTCGTTCCGCGAGCAAATTGGTTGCGATGCCGGGCAATTCAGCGCGCAGATCACCGTAGCGGCGGGGGCCACCGACCAGCTCTCGCAGGATCAGCAGCGTCCACCGCTCGCCCAGGACGTCGAGCCCACGCGCGATCGGGCAGTTCTGGTCATAGGTCCGGCGGGTCGGCATCACGCCACTTTACCAATGCTAGACATCTTTTTCCAGTAACTACTTGATTTGTTTGTCTACTAGCTTTACGGTCTTGTCCATGAGCACCTGTGATCCCGTATTCCGCAATCACCCGATTCCCGCGCTCGCCGTCATCTGCCTGTCCGTCTTCGTCATCAGCGTCGACGCCACCATCGTCAACGTCGCACTGCCCACGCTCTCGCGCGAACTCGGCGCCGACACCGCGCAGCTGCAATGGATCGTCGACGCCTACACGCTGGTCATGTCCGGCCTGCTGCTGTCGGTCGGCAGCCTCAGCGACCGGTTCGGCAGGCGGGGCTCACTCAGCCTTGGGCTGGCACTGTTCGCCATCACGTCCGGCATCGCGGCGCAAGTGAATTCGGCGGATGCACTCATCGCCGGACGTGCTGCCATGGGCGTGGGCGCGGCAGTGATCTTCCCGACCACGCTGGGACTGATCACCAACATCTTCACCGACCCGATACCTCGCGCCAAGGCGATCGGACTCTGGGCGGCAATGGTGGGCGTCGGCGTGGCGGTCGGACCGATCAGCGGTGGCTGGCTGCTCGAACACTTCTGGTGGGGCGCGATCTTCGTGGTGAACATTCCGATCGCGGTAGTGGCCATCATCGGCGGGGTCCTGTTCGTCCCCACCTCCCGCGACCCCGCCGCTCCCCGGATCGACGTCCCCGGCTTAATCCTGTCCGCGATCGGAATCACCGGGTTGGTCTACACCGTCATCGAGGCGCCCTCGTGGGGATGGACCAGCACTCGGGCCACGGCCGGCTTTGCCCTGGCCGCAACCGTTCTCGTCGGCTTTGCCCTCTGGGAGCGACGCAGCTCCCACCCAATGCTGGACGTCTCGGTGTTCGCCAACCGTAGGTTCTCCGGCGGCAGCCTGGCAGTGACCGCGAGCTTTCTGACGCTGTTCGGATTTATCTTCGTGATCACCCAGTACTTCCAATTCATCAAGAACTACACAGCATTTCAGAGCGGCGTGCGATTACTGCCGGTCGCCATTTCGATCGCGTTGGCCAGCGTCCTGGGCCCCCGACTGGTGCAATGGGTCGGCACCACCGCCGTCGCCGCCGGCGGCCTGGCCGTGTTCGCGGCCGGCCTGGCGTGGGCCTCCACGGCGGACGCGGCCACGCCCTATAGCCAGATCGCAATGCAGATGTTGTTGCTCGGCGGCGGCCTCGGGCTGACGATAGCGCCGGCCACCGAGGCGATCATGGGATCCTTGGACGCCGACAAGGCCGGGATCGGCTCAGCGGTCAACGACACCACACGCGAGCTCGGAGGCACCCTGGGCGTCGCCATTGTCGGCAGCGTCTTCGCGTCGGTATACAGCGGCGATATCGGTTCGGCCGCGACCCTGGCGGGCCTGCCCGCAGATGTTCACTCGGCGATGGGTCAATCAATGGCCATAGCGCACAGGGTGATTGCGCAGATGCCGGCCGAACGCATCACCGCGGTCCGCGATGCCGTCAATGGCGCCTTCCTCGATGGCCTGCAAGTCGGATCGCTGGTGTGCGCCGCAATCGCCTTGGGCGTAGCGATCGTCGTCGCCTGGCTACTGCCCGCCCGGGCAGGGCACGAAACAAACGTCTCAGAAATCAACTGGGAGCTATTGGAAAGGGAAACCCGATGAGTAATCGCGTACTGGTAACCGGCGCAACAGGCAGGATCGGGGGCGCCGTCGCCGCCCAATTGCTGGAAAAGGGTGTGCCAACAAGGGCAATGGTGCATCGCGATGACGCGCGCAGCGCCCGGTTGCGCACTCTGGGTGCTGAGGTCGTGGTCGCCGATATGTTTGACATCCAGCAAGTTCAGGCTGCGATGGACGGGGTCGACCGGCTGTACTTCAACCCTCCGTACCACCCACATGCCCTCGACAGTGCCGTCGCTTTTGCCGTGGCAGCGCGGCGCTCAGGCGTGCAAGCCGTGGTGGCGCTGGGACAATGGCTAGCAAGTCCCGAGCATCCGTCGCTGATGACGCGGCACGCCTGGCTGACCGACAAGCTCTTCGAACTGCTGCCCGACACCGCCCATGTCGCAGTCGATCCCGGCTACTTCGCCGACAACTATCTGCAGCTGGTCCCCATGGCCGCCCAACTGGGAGTCATGCCGACACCGACCGGGACGGGCCGAAATGCGCCGCCCTCCAATGAGGACATTGCTCGGGTGGCCGTGGGCGCATTGCTCGACCCACACCGCCACGATGGTCGCGCCTACCGTCCGACCGGACCGGCGCTGTTATCCGGACCCGAGATCGCCGACGCGCTCGGTGAGGCGTTGGGCCGGCGGGTGCGCCACATCGACATACCCCCGTGGATGTTCATGCGCGCCGTGCGAGTGAACGCCAAACGACTCGGCGCCGACATGTTCTTCGAATCCAGCCTGCGCCGCTACCTGCCCGAGTATGCGCTGGGAACTTTTGAAGTCGGCGGCCCGACGACTCACGTCGCCGACGTAACCGGCGTCGAACCCGAAGACTTTTTGACGATCGCACGTCGCTACGTCACCGGGCCCGAATCCCGCCGCACCGCAGTCAATCTCGTCCGCCAAGTGTGGAACTTCATGTTGACCGGCTTTGTGCCGATGCACCGGCTGGACAATTTCGACCGAGTCCAGCAGCATCCTCAACCCGCACATCCCCAGCTTTCGGGCCAATCCGTGGTCTGGCAAAACGAGCACACGACGAGCGAATCAGAAAGGACTGCAGCGCGATGAGTACAAGGCCATCCGCCGAACAAGGCGGCAGCACCTACGTCCTGGGCCATCAGGACGTAGAGGTACAGCGGTTGCTCCTGCAGGGGCGGCTGTATGACGACTACACCGAGCACGCGCTGCGGCTGGCTGGGTTACGACCGGGCATGCGGGTGCTCGACGTCGGATGCGGCCCCGGTGACGTGTCATTCGTCGCTGCCCGGCTGGTCGGCCCGACCGGATCCGTGCTGGGTGTCGACGCCGCACCCGAGATGATCGCGTTGGCTCGCTCTCGCGCCGCCGAACAAGGCTTGGATTCAGTGCATTTCAGGCAAGCAGCAATTGACGCGCTCGACTTGGATGAACCGGTCGATGCGGTAGTCGGCCGGTTGATCCTGATGCATTTGCCCGACCCGTCTGCCGCCCTGCGGCAACTCAGCACCTGGCTACGCCCGGGCGGCGTGCTCGCGTTCGGCGAGAACGACATCACCGCGACCCGCAGCATCCCGGATCTGCCGCTATTCGGGCGAGTGACGGAAGGAATTTCCCGCGCCTTCGGGGCCATGGGACTCAGTGCGCGGTTCGGCACCAAGCTGCACACCGTATTCGCCGACGCCGGACTGGGCACACCACACTTGACCCTCGGCACGCCGATCGGGACCGCCGCCGACCGGGACATCCTGGCCTACGCCGCGGAAGTCTGGCGGCTGGTAGCCCCCATTGCTGAAAAGCAGGGTTTTGCCATCGACGAGCTCGCCGACATCGACAGCTTCGCGTCGCTGTTCCACCAGGAGGCACTCGCAGCCGACGCTGTCATCATGATGCCTCCGCTGATCACCGCATGGGTCCAGGTGCAGAAATGAACAACGCAATCGAGACCCAATACGCGACCGGGTTGTCCCGACGCAATATCGAGCAGGCGTTGCTCGCGGCCGGAAAAGACCTCGACCACCTGGCACCCGCGGACCTGGGCCTGCTGGAGGACTTCCACACCATGGGTCGTTTCGCTACCAGCGCGCTGGTGGACTTGGTCGAGATCACCAGTGACAGTGCGGTGCTCGATGCGGGCAGCGGAATCGGCGGGACCGCGCGCTACATCGCACAGCGCTGCGGGTGCACGGTGAACGCCGTGGACCTGACGGATGAATATTGCGAGACACACCGCTGGCTCAATCGACTCGTCGGATTGGACGGCCTGATCCGGGTTCAACAGGCAGACGTCACCGAACTCCCCTTTGATGACGGTGTTTTCGACATCGTCGTCAGCCAGCACGTGCAGATGAACATCGCCGACAAGACGCGCCTTTACCGCGAGGCGCGCCGAGTGCTGGTGGACGGTGGTCGGCTTGCCATGTGGGACATCGCAATTGGCGTTCCCGGCCGACTCGACTATCCCCTGCCCTGGGCTGACGAACCCGCACGCAGCCATCTGATCACCTCCGATGAGTTGCGCGCAGTTGTCGAAACATCCGGATTCGCATTCGAACACTGGAACGATCTGAACGAGCAGGCGGTCGCACTCATGCAAGCCATGCTGGCCCAGCCCGCCAATCCGCTGGGCCTACACGCCTTCGTCACTGACTTCAACCGTAAAGCCGAAAATCTCACCCGCGCGCTGGCCGACGGAAGACTACGGGTTATCCAGGGAGTCGCTCGGGCGAATTAAACATCATGCGAGGCAACGAGATTGAGCGCCGGGTACTGCCGGCGATGATTCGGCTGACGGCGTTCGGCTATCTGCTCTTCTTCGTGCCTGACCTCGTCCTCGCGGCGACGCATCACATCAACGGGTTACCGCCGTTGCTCGCCCGGCTCTTCAGCTGGGGCCACGGCGGTGATCCGGTCGCTGTCATGTTTGCCACCGTCGACCTGGTCTGGGCAGCATTCCTGTTCGGATCGGCGAAAGCCCCACTCGCGAACCGGCTCTTCCTTGATTTCAATCTCACCGCGAACACCGCTCATTTCTCCGCCATGTTCATCATGGCCATCACCATGCGTGACCAGCACCAGCACATCGCGGGAGTAGTCGCGCTCGGATTGATCACTACAGTCCCGTTGGCGGCCTGTTGGCTGCCTGTCCGGCGTCGTGAGCGAACCCATCGCGCGGTTCACTAGCGACGCGCAGGCAAGCATGGTGAAGTGGTAACGCCATCTCCACCGACAGTGAGGATCCGCTGTGCTGGGTCTGCCAGAAAAGGTGCGTGCCTGCCTGTTCGACCTCGACGGCGTGCTCACCGATACCGCGAGCGTGCACACCAAGGCATGGAAGGCCATGTTCGACGTCTTCCTGTCCGACCGGGCCAAGCGCACCGGAGACAAGTTCGTCCCGTTCGACGCGGCGGCCGACTACCGGCAATACGTGGACGGCAAGAAGCGCGAAGACGGGGTCCGCTCGTTTCTGGACAGCCGTGGTATCCAACTCCCCGACGGCAGTCCCGATGACTCCGGTGACGCCGACACCGTCTACGGCCTGGGCAACCGCAAGAACGAAATGTTCCAGAAGGTGCTGGACCAAGACGGCGTCGAGGTGTTCGAGGGATCGCGACGCTATCTGGAAGCGGCCTCGGCGGCAGGCCTGGGCATCGCCGTCGTCTCGTCGAGCGCCAACACCCGCGAGGTACTCGAGATCACCGGTCTGGACCGGTTCATTCAGCAGCGAGTCGATGGCGTCACGCTGCGCGAAGAGCACATCAAAGGCAAACCGGCGCCCGACTCCTATTTGCGCGGTGCCGAATTGCTCAACGTCGCCCCGGACGCCGCGGCGGTGTTCGAAGACGCACTGTCGGGCGTGGCCGCCGGCCATGCCGGTAACTTCGGCTACGTGGTGGGAGTCGATCGAGTGGGCCAGGCCGAGGATTTGCGCCGCAGCGGCGCCGACGTGGTGGTAACCGATCTCGCAGAATTGCTAGGGAATTCAACCGAGGTCAAGTCGTGATCACCCAGGAAGCCTTCCCCGTCGAACCGTGGGCGGTCCGCGAGACCCGGCTCGACCTCAACCTGATTGCCCAGTCGGAATCGCTGTTCGCCTTGTCCAACGGACACATTGGATTGCGCGGCAACCTTGACGAGGGCGAGCCGCACGGCCTGCCCGGCACCTATCTGAACTCCTTCTACGAAATCCGGCCGCTGCCCTACGCCGAGGCGGGCTACGGATATCCCGAAGCGGGCCAGACCGTCGTCGACGTGACCAACGGCAAGATCTTTCGCCTGTTCGTCGAGGACGAGCCCTTCGACGTCCGGTACGGCAAATTGGTCTCCCACGAGCGGTGCCTCGACTTGCGCGCCGGAAACCTGACGCGTACCGCGCAGTGGGCCTCGCCGGCGGGCAAGGAGGTCAAAGTGACCTCGACCCGGCTGGTGTCCCTGGCCAATCGCAGTGTCGCCGCTATCGAATACGTCGTGGAGGCGGTCAGTGACTTCGTGCGGGTGACCGTGCAGTCGGAGTTGGTCACCAACGAGGACCAGCCGCAGACCTCGGCCGACCCGCGAGTGTCGGCCATCCTGGACAACCCGCTGGAGGCCGTCGAACACGAAGCGTTGGAGCGCGGTGCGGTACTGATGCACCGAACCCGGGCCAGCGCGTTGATGATGGCCGCTGGGATGGACCACGAGATCGACGTGCCGGGGCGGGTCGAGGTCAGCACCGACGCGCGCGAGGACCTGGCCCGGACCACGGTGATCTGCGGGTTACGCCAAGGACAAAAGTTGCGCATCGTCAAATACCTCGCCTACGGCTGGTCCAGCCAACGCTCTCGGCCCGCCCTGCGCGACCAAGTCGCCGCCGCCTTGCACAGCGCTCGCTACAGCGGGTGGCAGGGGCTGCTGGACGCGCAACGGCAATACCTGGACGACTTCTGGGAGAACGCCGACGTCGAGGTCGAGGGCGACTCGGAATCCCAGCAGGCGGTGCGGTTCGGGCTGTTTCACTTGGTGCAGGCCAGCGCCCGCGCCGAGCGTCGCGCCATCCCGAGTAAGGGGCTCACCGGCACCGGGTACGACGGCCACGCCTTCTGGGACACCGAGGGTTACGTGCTCCCAGTACTCAGCTACACGTTGCCGCACGCGGTCGCCGATTCACTGCGGTGGCGGGCATCGACACTGGACATGGCCAGGGACCGGGCGGCCGAACTCGGACTCAAGGGCGCCAGCTTTCCCTGGCGCACCATCCGCGGTCAGGAATGTTCGGCGTACTGGCCGGCCGGCACCGCGGCGTTTCACATCAACGCCGACATCGCGATGGCCTTCGAGCGATACCGCGTCGTCACCGGGGACCACACTCTGGAACAGGAGTGCGGCATCATCGTGCTGATCGAGACCGCCCGACTGTGGATGTCGCTCGGGCACCACGACCGCCATGGCGTTTGGCACATCGATGGCATCACCGGTCCCGACGAATACACCGCGATCGTGCGCGACAACGTGTTCACGAATCTGATGGCCGCACACAATCTGGTCACCGCGGCCGAGGCATGCACCCGCCACCCGGAGGCGGCCCTCGCGATGGGTGTCAGCGCCGAGGAGGCGGCCACCTGGCGCGACGCCGCCGACGCCGTCAACATTCCGTACGACGAGGAACTCGGCGTCCACCAGCAGTGCGAAGGCTTCACCAAGTTCGCGGAGTGGGATTTCGAGAAAAACAACAAATATCCGCTGTTACTGCACGAGGCCTACGTGCGCCTGTACCCGGCGCAGGTGATCAAGCAGGCAGACCTGGTGCTGGCCATGCAGTTGCAGAGCCACGCGTTCACCGCCGAACAGAAAGCCCGCAACGTCGACTACTACGAACGCCGCATGGTGCGTGACTCGTCGCTGTCGGCCTGCACTCAGGCGGTGATGTGCGCCGAAGTCGGGCATATGGAGCTGGCCCACGACTATGCGTACGAGGCCGCGCTGATCGACCTGCGCGATCTGCACAGCAACACCCGCGACGGATTGCACATGGCCTCGCTGGCCGGCGCGTGGATGGCGATCGTCAACGGGTTCGGCGGCCTGCGCGACGACGAAGGCATCCTGTCGCTGGATCCTCAACTGCCCGACGGCATTTCGCGGCTGCGGTTCCGACTACGGTGGCGCGATTTCCGGGTGACCGTCGACGCCAACCACGTCGACGTCACCTACACCGTGCGCGACGGCCCCAGTGGCAAGCTACTCATCCGGCACGCCGGTGCGGACGTGGAGCTGAGCACCGAGGCGCCGACCACCATTGCGGTGCGCAAGCGCACGCCATTGCTGCCGCCACCGCCGCAGCCGCCCGGCCGCGAGCCCATGCATCGGCGGTCTCTAGCCAGAGAGACACACCGCTAGGCCCTAGGCCGGGTTAGCCGGATTGAGGATCCGGCCCACTTCGGTGCGCACCACCTCGCGTATTTCGTCGTCGGTCAGTTCATCGAGCCCGGTCGCCGAACGCAGAATCGGCGCGAATAACCGCCAACCAAACTGCAGCGCAAGGCCATTGGCGACCGCCAGCCGGGCACTCATGTCATCGTCGTGGACTGGTCTCACCCAACCGATCATGGTGGCAATGTTCGGGAAGCGCTTTTGCAGCTGCGCGGCCGGATACCCGTCGAGCAGCGTGCGCGCCATCACCCGCATCTGCCGGTCGAGAGCGCGATCCACCACGTCGGCTGGCGCACCGGAGTCCAGCAGATCGGTCAGGGTTGTACCCAAGTTCTCCAGCACGGCGCCGACCAGCTGGTCCTTGCTGCCGAAATGCCGGAACACCAGCCCGTGGTTGACCTTCGATCGGGTGGCGATGTCACGGATCGACGTCGCGGCCGGACCACGCTCGGCGAACAGGTCGGTGGCCGCCTCCAGAACCGCCGCGACCACCTCTTCGCGCCCGGTGGGAGTTGACCGACGCGAGACCCTTGCCGAATCTGTAGTCATGTGTCTACACTAGCGGATGTAGTCAGTTGACTACACAGGCTTCACGCAAAGGACGCAGAAATGACACACTCAGTCACCGTCACCAAGCTGGGCAGCCGGATCGGCGCTCGAGTCGATGGAGTACACCTCGGCGGCGACCTGGACCCGGCCGGCGTCGAGGCGATCCACCAGGCGTTGTTGACCCACAAGGTGATCTTCTTCCGCGGCCAGCATCACCTCGACGACGCCCAACAGCTTGCGTTCGCCGCGCTGCTGGGCACCCCGGTCGGCCACCCGGCCGCTCTGATGTCCGTCAAGGACGCGCCGACCATCACGCCGATCAACTCCGAGTTCGGCAAGGCCACCCGTTGGCACACTGACGTCACCTTCGCCGCGAACTACCCGGCGGCCTCGATCCTGCGCGCGGTGACCCTGCCCAGCTATGGCGGCTCGACGCTGTGGGCCTCGACGGTCGCCGCGTACAACGAACTGCCCGACCCGCTCAAGCGCCTGGTCGAGAACCTGTGGGCGGTGCACAGCAACCGCTACGACTATGTGACCGCACAAGCCCAGGCGTCGATGACCGACAACGAGCTGGCGTTCCGGCAGGTGTTCGAGAAGCCTGACTTCCGCACCGAACACCCGGTGGTTCGGGTGCACCCCGAAACCGGGGAACGTACCCTGCTCGCCGGCGACTTCGTCCGCAACTTCGTGGGCCTGGACAGCAGCATCTCGAACGCGCTGCTCGAAATGCTACAACGCCGAATCACCGAGCCAGAGAACACTATTCGGTGGAACTGGGCGGCCGGTGATGTCGCCATCTGGGACAACCGGGCAACTCAGCACCGAGCCGTCGACGACTACGACAACCAGCCAAGGCTGATGCATCGCGTCACCCTGATGGGTGATGTCCCCGTTAACGTGCACGGGGAACGCAGCCGCGTCCTGGGCGGCGCGCCACTTCAGGTACTTGCCAGTTGATCGACGTCAGCTCGCTGAGCTGACCGGATCGATCGGCAACCAACGCAGCGCACCCGGTGCATCGAGGGGTACCACCGGGTGCGCTGGCGTGATCGGCGCCAGCCGGCGGTAGGCGTCGCCCTGCAGCGGCCGCTCGTCGTTCTCGCCCTTGTTCGGCCACAGCGAGGCGGCCCGCTCCGCCTGCGCGGTGATGGACAGCGACGGGTTGACGCCAAGGTTCGCCGAGATCGCGGCGCCGTCCACCACCAGCAGCGTCGGGTAGCCGTACACCCGGTGATAGGGGTCGATCACTCCGTGCTCGGGGCCGTCACCGATTACCGCGCCACCGAGGAAGTGCGCGGTCAGCGGCATGTTGAACAGCTCGCCCCAGGTCCCCCCGGCCACCCCGTCGATCTTGGCGGCGATCCGGCGGGTGACCTCGTTACCCACCGGGATCCACGACGGGTTCGGCTCACCGTGGCCCTGCTTGCTGGAAAACCAGCGGATGCCCAGCTTGCCGCGCTTGGTGAAGGTGGTAATCGAGTTGTCCAGGTGCTGCATGACGAGCGCGATCATGGTGCGCTCACTCCACTGACGCGGATTCAGCAGCCGCAGCATGTTGCGCGGGTCCTCGCCGGCATTGTCCAGCAGCTGTCGCCAGCGGGGCTTATCGGTGCCCTGCGGGCCCGGGCCGTCGGTCATCAGGGTCTGTAGCAGCCCCATGGCGTTGGAGCCCTTGCCGTAGCGGACCGGTTCGATGTGGGTGTCCGACGTCGGGTGAATCGACGATGTGATCGCGACGCCGTGCGTCAAGTCCAGATCCGGCGAGACCGTTAGCCGGCCCGCGCCCACGATCGACTCGGAGTTGGTGCGGGTCAGCACGCCCAGGCGCTTGGACAGACGTGGCAGCTTGCCTTTGTCCCGCATCTTGAACAGCAAATGCTGCGTGCCCCAGGTGCCGGCAGCCAGGATCACGTGCGAGGCGGTGAACGTGCGCTTATCCCTGCGCAGCCAGCTGCCGGTGCGCACCGTGCGCACCTGCCACAACCCGTCGGAGCGCTGCTCGAAACCCTTGACCGTTGTCATCGGAATTACTTGTGCCCCTGCAGATTCCGCGAGGCCGAGGTAGTTCTTCAGCAGCGTGTTCTTGGCGCCGTAACGGCAGCCCGTCATGCAGCAGCCGCATTCCAGGCAGCCGGTGCGGTCTGGCCCGGCGCCCCCGAAATATGGGTCAGGCACAATCTTGCCCGGCGTCTTGGTTCCATCGGGGCCGAAGAACACCCCGACGGGTGTGGGTACGAAGGTGTCGCCGCATCCCATGTCGTCGGCGACTTCCTTGATGATGCGGTCCGCGTCGGTGAAGGTCGGATTCGTGACAACGCCCAGCATCCGCTTCGCCTGCTCGTAGTGCGGCATCAGCTCGGAACGCCAGTCGCTGATGTGCGACCACTGCGGATCGTTGAAGAACGGCTCCGGCGGCACGTACAGCGTGTTGGCGTAGTTCAGCGAACCGCCGCCCACGCCGGCGCCGGCCAGGATCAGCACGTCGCGCAGCGGGTGGATGCGCTGAATTCCGAAGCAGCCCAGCCTCGGTGCCCACAGGAACTTGCGCAGATTCCACGATGTCTTGGCGAAGTCCTCGTCGGAGAAGCGCCGACCTGCCTCCAATACGCCTACCCGGTAACCCTTTTCGGTCAACCGGAGCGCGCTGACACTGCCGCCGAAACCCGAACCGATGATCAGGACGTCGAAATCTGGCTGCATTGCACCAGCCTACGGGCGAAACGGTCAGTTGCCGACGGTCAGACCGACCTTCTGGAACTCCTTGAGGTCGCAATAGCCGGCCTTGGCCATCGCCCGGCGCAAACCGCCGACCAGATTGAGGCTGCCGAACGGGTCGTCGGACGGCCCGTTGAGGACCTGTTCGAGCGTTGGCCGCTCGCCGACGGCGATCTGCAACAACGCACCGCGCGGCAACGACGGATGCGCGGCTGCGGTGGGCCAGAACCACCCGTCACCGAGCGCCTCGGCGCTTTCGGCCAGCGGCGTGCCCAGCATTACCGCGTCCGCGCCACAGGCGATGGCTTTGGCCAACTCACCGGAGGTGTGGATATCGCCGTCGGCAACCACATGCACGTAACGGCCGCCGGTCTCGTCGAGGTATTCACGGCGCGCAGCTGCGGCGTCGGCGATCGCGGTCGCCATCGGCACGCGGATGCCCAGCACCTCGTCGCTGGTGGTCACCCCACTGGTGGAGCCGTAGCCGACAATGACGCCGGCAGCGCCGGTGCGCATCAGGTGCAGGGCGGTGCGGTGGTCGAGCACCCCACCGGCGACCACCGGAACGTCGAGCTCGGAGATAAAGGTCTTCAGGTTCAGCGGCTCGCCGTCGCTGGCCACCCGCTCGGCCGAGACGATGGTGCCCTGGATGACGAGCAGATCGATGCCGGCCTGCAGCAGCACCGGCGTGAGCGCCTGCGCGTTTTGCGGGCTCACCCGCACCGCGGTGGTCACGCCGGCCTCGCGGATGCGGGCGACCGCGGCCCCCAGCAGCTCCGGGTTCAGCGGCGCCGCGTGCAGCTCCTGCAACAGCCGGATCGACGCCGAAGGCTCGGGCTCCTTTTCGGCGGCCTCGAGCAACTGCGCGATCTTGGCCCCGACGTCGGCGTGCCGGCCAATCAGCCCCTCGCCGTTGAGCACGCCCAGCCCGCCGAGCCGGCCCAGCTCGATCGCGAACTCCGGGGACACCAGCGCATCCGTCGGGTGCGCCAGCACCGGAATTTCGAAGCGGTAGGCGTCCAGCTGCCAGGCCGTCGACACATCCTGCGACGAGCGGGTGCGGCGGGACGGCACGATGCTGATTTCGCTGAGCTCGTAAGTGCGCCGGGCAGCTCTGCCCATGCCGATCTCGACCATTGCCAGTTCGCTATTCACCGGGCGTAGTAGTTGGGGGCTTCGACGGTCATCGCGACGTCATGCGGATGGCTCTCTTTGAGCCCGGCCGCGGTGATTCGGACGAACTGCGCCTGCTGCAACACCTCGATGGTCGGCGAGCCGGTGTAACCCATCGCGGCGCGCAGACCCCCGGTCAGCTGGTGGATCACCGACGACAGCGGACCGCGGTAGGGCACCCTGCCCTCGATCCCCTCGGGGACCAACTTGTCTTCGGAGAGCGCATCATCGGCGAAGTAGCGGTCTTTGGAGTACGACTTCGCCCCGGCCCGGCCGGCCATGGCGCCCAGCGACCCCATGCCCCGGTAGCTCTTGAACTGCTTGCCGTTGACGAAGATCGTCTCGCCGGGCGCCTCGGCGGTGCCGGCCAGCAACGAGCCCAGCATGGCCGTAGACGCGCCGGCGGCCAGCGCCTTGGCGATATCGCCGGAGTACTGCAGTCCGCCGTCGGCGATGACCGGCACACCCGCCGGTGCACACACCGCGACGGCTTCCAAAATCGCCGTGATCTGAGGTGCGCCGACGCCGGCCACCACCCGGGTAGTGCAGATCGACCCCGGCCCCACTCCGACCTTGACCGCGTCGGCTCCGGCGTCGACCAGGGCCGCGGCCGCCGACCGGGTGGCGACGTTGCCGCCGATCACCTCGACCTTCTCACCGACTTCGGCCTTGAGTTTGCCGACCATGTCGAGGACCAGCCGGTTGTGCGCGTGTGCGGTGTCCACGATCAGGACGTCGACCCCGGCGTCGACCAGCATCATCGCGCGCACCCAGGCGTCGCCGCCGACGCCGACCGCCGCACCGACCAGCAGCCGGCCGTCACTGTCTTTGGTGGCCAACGGGTGTTGTTCGGTCTTGACGAAGTCCTTGACGGTGATCAGCCCGGTCAGCCGGCCGTGGCCGTCGACGATGGGCAGTTTCTCGATCTTGTTGCGGCGCAGCAGTCCCAGCGCCGCGTCGGCGGACACACCCTCGCGAGCGGTGATCAACGGCGATTTGGTCATCACCTCGGCGACCTGCCTGGTCTGGTCGACCTCGAAGCGCAGATCGCGGTTGGTGATGATGCCGACCAGCGCGCCGGACTCGTCGACCACCGGCAATCCGGAGATACGGAACCGGGCACACAGCGCTTCGACCTGGGCCAACGTGTTGTCCGGACGGCAGGTCACCGGATCGGTGACCATCCCGGCCTCGGAGCGCTTCACCATTTCCACCTGGCCGGCCTGTTCGGCAACAGGCAGGTTGCGGTGCAGCACACCCATGCCGCCCGCGCGGGCCATCGCGATAGCCATTCGCGACTCGGTGACGGTGTCCATTGCCGAGCTGACCATCGGCACCTTGAGCCGGATCTTCCGGGTGAGCTGACTGGAGGTGTCCGCGGTCGCGGGCACTACATCCGACGCCGCCGGCAGCAGCAGGACGTCGTCGAATGTCAGCCCCAGCATCGCCACCTTGTGCGGATCGTCGCCCCCGGTCGGCACCGAGTCGTCCGCCAGGGCGGAGACCGGCGCATCGCGCACGTACGGGCTACCGACCAGGTCGGAACTGTCTTCTAGGTTGGACATGCCACGCGACATCGATAAAGCCCTCCATACGAATACTTGGAGTGAGAAGCCCATCCTATCGGCTCGATGAAGCTGCACACCCGCTTGTTCGTGGCGTGCCGCCAACCGGGCGACGCGGCACTTCTCTGCTGGCGTTATCACGAACCGGTTGCGTAGGCTATGGGCGTGCGTGATCACCTCCCGCCGGGTTTGCCGCCCGACCCATTTGCCGACGACCCATGTGACCCGTCGGCTGCGCTGGAAGCCGTCGAACCGGGACAACCCCTGGATCAACAAGAGCGAATGGCGGTAGAGGCTGACCTGGCCGATCTGGCGGTCTACGAAGCCCTATTGGCGCACAAGGGGATTCGCGGACTCGTGGTGTGCTGCGACGAGTGTCAGCAGGACCACTACCACGACTGGGACATGTTGCGGGCGAACCTGCTGCAGTTGTTGATCGACGGCACCGTTCGCCCGCATGAGCCTGCCTACGACCCCGAACCGGATGCCTACGTCACCTGGGATTACTGCCGGGGATACGCCGACGCTTCGCTCAACGAAGCGACCTCAGACGCCGACGGGTTTCACTGGCGTCACTGAGTTTCACCAGCTTCACTGGGCCGGAGCCACCGGAGGTGGTGTCTGGCCGTGATGGTGGTGCTTGGGCGTCGGACTCGGCAACGGAGTCGGTGCCGCTACCGGTGGGCTGGCCAGCGGAGGCGTAGCCGCGTTCGGGGGCACGGCAGCCGGAGCGTGTAGCGCCGGTAGCGAGGCGACTGGCGGCGGTGGCGAAGCGATTGGCGCCGGCAGCGTTGCGTTCGGGTTTCGCGACTGGACCTTGGTGTGCAGCAGATTCAGCTCGTCCATCAGATCGCTTCGGCCGGCGCTGGCGTCCATGGACTGCAGCGAGCTGCTGACCTCGTTGAGCTGACTCTGGGCCTGGGTCCATTGACCCTTGTCGATCATTTCCTGGACCTTGGCCAGATCGGCCTTGGCGGACAACATGATTTGTTTCTGATTGACATTGGGCTCGTCGAAGAACATCGCGTGCAGGCCGTACAGCGTCTCGCCCGGACGCGCCTCGACCACCATGGCGCCAAAGCCGCTGAGCACCAACAGTGTCGCAGCGACCGAACCGACCGTTGCCAGGCCGCGACGACCGTGCCGCCGCTCTTGCAGCCCGGCGTGCAGGGCCGTGACGGCCTCTTCCGGGGATACCAGGCCACTGGCCGGCGGCCATCTCAAGTCGTCGCGCCAATCGGCGAGCAGCGCGGCCAACGCGCCCTCGTTGGGATCGTCGATATCGACTCGCTCGCGTTCGGCAAGCGCGTCGAGCAGTAGATCGGTGCGGGCGAACTCGTCCAGACCCGGCCCGTCGGGGAGTGCAAACTCAGGCATAGTCACCTGCCGCGACGATTTCGGATTTCAGCCTTGATAGGGCACGGTGCTGGGCCACCCGAACCGCTCCGGGCGTTGCGCCGACGGCCGCGGCGGTCTCCTCGGCCGACAGGCCCACCACCACGCGCAGGATCAGAATCTCACGCTGCTTGGCGGGCAGGATCTCGAGCAATTCGCTCATCCGGCTGGCCGAATCGGATTGCATGGCCCGCAGCTCCGGGCCGGCCTCGGTTGACCGGCGCTCGGGCAGCGACTCGGACGGGTAGGCAAGGTCGCGACCGGCGGCCCGATGGGCGTCCGCCACCTTGTGCGCCGCGATGCCGTACATGAACGCCAGAAAGGGTCGTCCTCGATCCTTGTAGCGCGGCAGCGCCGTGATGGTCGCCAAGCACACCTCCTGAGCAACGTCGTCGGCCGACAGACCACCCCGATCGACTCTGCCGACTCGCGCTCGGCAATACCGCAAGACAATCGGACGGATGGTCTCCAGCACCTCCCGTAGTGCGTTTCGATCTCCCGCTACGGCTTCGGCAACCACAGCGTCGAGACGTTCCGCTTGAATTGTCATCGACGGCGGTATCTCCAACGTTACGAAGCGGACACATCACGGGCTAACTCACGCAATGACCATAACGGCCGAAAGGCGTTTCAAGCGGAACGCCACGTCCCACCGGCGCGCCGCACCTGGCCTGCGCAGATATCGCGAATTTCGCACAACTTTCGTGCTGAAAACGTGACGCTGGTGATATCAATCAGCAAGCAAGCCAGCGCCCAACGAAGTGGTGTGAGTCCGAGCCGCTCGGTGGCGTCCAGCGCCGCCTCCGCGACCGCGCGAGCGCGTTCGACGGCACCCGCACTGCACAGCGCGGCGGCGAGCACCACCTCGCTTTTGACGCGGTGTCGCGCCGACGCGATATCCATCGCCTGGGCCCGCTCGACCGCTTCGGTCGCATAGCGGACGGCCGTTTGGCCGTCACCGGTGGCCATCGCCAACTCCGCGGTGACCCATCGAAGGCGCACCGGGAGCCGGTCGGGAACCAGCGCGGGCACCAGTACCGAGTCGGCTCGCGTCAACAACGTCGCGGCGGCGGCGAAGCGGCCGACACCCAGCGCGTCGGCCGCCAGTCCAATCAGGGCATCGGTGCGGGCCTCGGTATCGGCGCCGGCCAGTGCCAGCGCACGACCGTCCCAGCCGCGCGCCAGCGCGTGCCAACCGAGCTGACGTAAGAACGATCCCTGCGTGCTGTGGGCCAGCGAGCTCAACCGGCCATCGTGGCCGGTGCGGCGCAATTCGGCCAGGTCACAGTAGGCGCTGCCGTAGCGGCCCTGTCCGCCCGACGCAACGGCGCGCAGCCACAACTGATTTGGCGTCCTCGCCGTCGGCAACGGCCAGCTCTGGGGTTGGTTTCCGAACGCGGCGGCGGCCAGCGTCCGCTCAATCTCAAAAGTGTGACGAGTTTCAATCACACTGATAGTAGTAAACAGTTCGTAGTGTCCGTGTTACTGAAATGTTAATCGCCGACGGGTCGGTACTAAATGGCTCTCGCTGCCCCGTGGTCGCTGAGCTGGGAAATCTCGGTTTGGTCAACTGCCTGGTAGCACCCTTCTCGTCCGCTAAATGCGCGACAGATGAACGCGGAGTTAATTCTGTTCCTGCCGTCACATAGTTTGCCCGGCTAAACGCCTATTGACTCAAATTCATCGTCGCACTTAAGTTCTAGCCATGACGGGTAGTCATCGGTGACGTCACCCCAAATCAGATGCACACTCAGTTCGCGAACTTAACTCAAGTTGGGCTTGCCGTGCAGTAGAGGGAGGAACTAGCCATGCCGCAACCGGAGCAGTTACCTGGCCCGAACGCCGACATTTGGAACTGGCAGTTGCAGGGCTTGTGCCGCGGGGTCGACTCGTCGATGTTCTTCCACCCTGACGGCGAGCGAGGCCGCGCCCGCATGCAACGCGAGCAGCGCGCCAAGGAGATGTGCCGGCGCTGCCCGGTGATCGAGTCCTGCCGTTCCCATGCACTCGAAGTTGGCGAGCCCTATGGGGTTTGGGGCGGCCTGTCCGAATCCGAGCGCGACTTGCTGCTCAAGGGCGACATCGGCCGCACGCGCGGCATCCGTCGTACGGCCTAGCCACTACGTCGTGGGGTTCGCGGTTTCCCACCAATAGGCGATGAATGGTTCCATGTTCCGGCTGACCAGCTCGATGCGCGGGCCAGTGGAACCCTTCGCGTACGCCCACAGCAACGTGCCGGAACCGTCCGGGTTGTAGGACTTCACCTCGAGGTCCATCCCATTGGATTCCATTGTGGCCAAATCGGATTCGACGTCGTCGGACCAGTACCCGAGGTGGTGTACGCCCGAGTCGGCGGGCGTCCATACCGTGCCCGGGACGGTCTGCAGCAATTCCAGCCTGGGATCGGCGCCCGAGTACACCATTTTCATCGGGATGGTCACGTCGCCGCCGGGAGTGACTGCTTGCTGGTCGACGGTGACGACGTCGGTCCAGGTGTAGCCGGCCACTTTCGCCAGTCGCTCCATGGCCGCCTCGAGGTCGTCCACGACGATTCCGGTGTGGTAGAGGTTTTCCGCCTTCACTGGTCCTCCTTGGCTTCTTCTGGCTGGGTGCTTCTGATCTCTTGTTCCAGCCACTGCACTTCGCTGTGGTTCTCCCGACCGCTGGCAGCCAAAAGTTGTTCTAATGCTTGGTGTTTCACCCCCAGGGCGTCGGGATCGGCCGGGGCGTGGGCCAGGACGAGGTCGAGCAGATGTAGCGCCTGCAGCGGGCGGCCCCCTTTGACATGCTCGGCGGCTCGCTCGGTAAGCGGTGCGGTGCCCCCGGCCAGGTCCACGACGTCAGGCCAGACCGAGGATGGCGGCACGTCGTAGAGCTCGGTGGTGGACTCGTAGCGAAACCAGCCGACATGCTCCTCCCAGATCGCCCGCACGATCCACGCGACCTTGCCATGCACCTGAGGCAGCGCCAGTTCCGGTGGGAGGGCGATCTCACGCATCAACGTCCACAGCTGCGCACCGGAGTTCATCCCGTCGATGGTGCGATCGCGAAGGTAGGCCGTTGCGTCGCGCACCTTGGTCATCGTGGTCAGAATCGTGTCGCTGCCGCGGAACACGTCGTGGCCGTTGACGAGCGTTTCGGGACCAAGCTCGATCACCCTGTCCAACGAGTGCATGAACGTCATTGCGCTGCGAATCTTGTCGCCGCGCAGGGTGTACAGGTTGGGGACATGGCCGAAGAATGGTCCCATCAGGTTGCCGATGAACACGGTGCGGTGTTCCCGAAGCCACA
>Ga0208987_1000019_pt1 | contig 41367 bp, 41 predicted proteins | sample MedBloCARef_O2_FD_187845 | JGI IMG/M metagenome (GOLD analysis project Ga0208987, IMG submission 187845) | Forest soil microbial communities from El Dorado National Forest, California, USA - Mediterranean Blodgett CA Ref_O2 (SPAdes) (version 2) | ecosystem: Environmental > Terrestrial > Soil >... | reverse complement strand
CAGCGCGTGGATCGCCTTGCGCGCCCGCGCGAGCTCGGTCGGATCGGCGCCCTCGTCGAGGATGTGCACGCCGAGCTCAACGGCCTTGTCATATTTCGACCCAGGGGAATCGCCGGCGACAACGTAGTCGGTCTTCTTCGACACCGAACCGGCGGCCTTGCCGCCCCGCGCCACGATGGCCTCCTTGGCGTCATCGCGGGAGAAGCCGGTCAACGAGCCGGTCACCACGAGCGTCAATCCCTCCAGCGTGCGGGGCACGCTGGCGTCACGCTCGTCGGCCATCCGCACCCCGGCCGATCGCCACTTGTCGACGATCTGGCAATGCCAGTCGACGGTGAACCATTCGGTCACCGCGTCGGCGATGGTCGGACCGACGCCTTCGACCGCGGCCAGCTGTTCGGTCGACGCTGAGGTGATCGCGTCCAGGCTGCCGAATTCGGTGGCCAGCGCGCGGGCCGCCGTCGGACCGACGTGGCGGATCGACAACGCCACCAGCACTCGCCACAGCGGCTGCGACTTCGCGTTGTCGAGGTTGGCCAGCAGCCGTTTGCCGTTAGCCGACACCGCGCCGTTCTTGGTGGTGAACAACTCGGTGCGCAACAGGTCATCCTCGGTGAGCGAGAACAGGTCGCCCTCGTCGGAGATCACCCCGGCCTGCAGCAGCGCGATGGCCGCCTCATAACCGAGCGCCTCGATGTCGAACGCCCCGCGACCTGCGACGTGAAACACCCGCTCCCGCAACTGCGCTGGACACGATCGGGAATTCGGACAGCGGATGTCGGCATCGCCCTCCTTGGCGGGAGCCAACTCGGTGCCGCATTCGGGACAGTGGGTGGGCATGACGAATTCGCGTTCGGAGCCGTCGCGCAGATCGGCGATGGGCCCCAGCACTTCGGGAATCACGTCGCCGGCCTTGCGGATCACCACGGTGTCGCCGATCAGCACGCCCTTGCGCTTGACCTCTGCGGCATTGTGCAGGGTGGCCAACCCCACCGTCGATCCGGAGACCTGCACCGGCGTCATGAATGCGAACGGCGTCACGCGTCCGGTGCGGCCGACGTTGACCCGGATGTCGAGCAGCTTGGTCTGCACCTCTTGGGGCGGGTACTTGTAGGCGATCGCCCAGCGCGGCGCCCGCGAGGTCGACCCCAGTCGTCGCTGCAGCGACACATCGTCGACTTTGACCACGACACCGTCGATTTCGTGGTCCACGTCATGGCGATGCTCACCCCAGTAGGCGATGCGGTCCAGCGCGCCTGCGACGTCCTCGACGCGGGTGGTGTGTTCGGAGACGGGCAGCCCCCAGGCCCGCAGCGCCAGGTAGGCGTCATGCAGGGAAGCGGGCCGGAATCCTTCGATGTGTCCGAGCCCGTGGCAGATCATCCGAAGCTTGCGGCGGGCGGTGACCGCGGGATCCTTCTGGCGCAGCGAACCCGCTGCGCTGTTGCGTGGGTTGGCAAACGGCGTCTTGCCGTCTTCGACGAGTGTCGCGTTGAGGGCTTCGAAATCGGCGAGCCGGAAGAACACCTCACCGCGCACCTCGAGGACACCGGGCACCGGATAGCCCTCGGCGGCCGTCAGCTTTTCCGGGACGTCGTCGATGGTGCGCGCGTTCAGGGTGACGTCCTCGCCGGTGCGGCCGTCCCCCCGCGTCGCGGCACGGACCAGCCGGCCGTCGCGGTAGACCAGCGCCAGCGCGACGCCGTCGATTTTGAGCTCACACAGAAACGGCACGTCGTTGTCGACCTCGGCGCGAACCCGCGCGGCCCACAGGTCGAACTCCTCGGTGCTGAACACGTTGTCCAGAGACAGCATCCGCTCCAAGTGATCCGCCGAGGTGAAATCGGTGGCGAATCCGGCGCCGCCGACGAGTTGGGTCGGCGAATCGGGTGTGCGCAGCTCGGGATGCTGTTCTTCGAGCGCGGCCAACTGCCGCAGCAGTTGGTCAAACTCGGCGTCGGAGACGATCGGCGCGTCGCGCACGTAGTAGCGGAATTGATGTTCGCGCACCTCGTCGGCGAGTTCGCGCCATTGCCGGCGAACGTCGGCTGGCACGGGGTCGGCCTCTGGCGAGCTCACCCTGGCAGGTTATCGAAGCCAGCTGACACAAGTCCTAGATGGCGTCCGGGTCCTCAGCGAAGGCGGTGGCGACCTTGCGGGCCAGCTCGATCGCGATGCGGGCCCACTGCGGCGTCGCCGTCGCCAAACCACATGCCGGAGTGACGCCGATGCGATCGCGCAGCGCCGAGCGGGTGAATCCGAGCCGATCGGTCACCGCGACCACCGCCGCGGCCACTTCCTCGGCGGACGGCGGCTTTGCCGGCGCGGTCGCGGGGACCACGCCGAGCATGACGGTGCGGCCCGATTCGACGAACTCCGCGATACTGTCCAGGTCCGCCGCCCGCAGTGCCGCGGAGTCCACCGAGATTGCGCGAATAGCAATGCCCTGCAACATATTCCATGGGAGATCGGCGGCACAGCTGTGCAGCAGCACGTCGGTGCCGGCGGCCGCGACGCAGGTGTCCAGCAGCGGGCCTGCCACCGCCTCGTCGAGCGCAGCGATCGGGCTCAGCGACGTCACTCCGGTCAGGTGTCCGGCCAGAGCCGCCGGCAGCGACGGCTCGTCGAACTGGACGACCACCGGTGTGTCGAGCCGCCGGGCCAGCTCCGCGCGGTGCGCGCCGACACCTTCGCCCAGCGATGCCGCCAGATCACGCAGCGCACCGGCGTCAGTGATCGCCCGGTGGCCGTTGCCCAGCTCAAGCCCGGCAGCCAAGGTAATCGGACCCGGAGCCTGCACCTTGACCACCCGACCACCGCCGCGCAGGCCGGCGGTCTCCCAGGCCTCTTCCAGGGCGTCCATGTCTTCGTCGAGGAAGCTGACCGCCCGCCGGGCCACCGCGCCTGGCCGAGCGGCGATGCGGTACCCGCGCGGCACCGTGTCGATGGCCACGTCAATCAGCAGCGCACCGGCCCGGCCCAGCAAATCGGCGCCCACTCCCCTGGCGGGCAGTTCGACGATGTGGGCGATTGCATCTGCCAATTCGCCGACCACCACCTCGGCGGCCTGCCGTGCCGAGGTGCCGGGCCAGGATCCGACGCCGGTGGCCTTCGTAAAAACGTCGGCGAAAACACTCACCCGGCAACCGTATTCGACGTCACTTCGCACCCGCGTTGGCAGGGGTGGGTGCCGGTCGCCCGACGCGACTATTCTGAAGAATCCCGGAAAGGTGCATTTCGGTGCGGCAGATCGCGAGATTGACGCGGCCACTGCTGTTGTGTGGCGTGCTGCTACTGACGGCCGCGTGCACCCGGGTGGTTGGCGGAACAGCGATGCCAGCGTTCGCCGGCGGCGCCAGGGACGTCAATGGGGTCAACGTCGACACGATCCTGCTGGATCAGTCCCGGATGCGCGCGATCACCGGCGCCGGCGAGCACCTGACGATCATCCCCTCGATGGATGGCAATAACCCGGTGGATATCGACACACTCGCCGACACGACGCCGCAAGCGTGCCGGTTCGTCTACGACGAGAGCATCACTTTCGGGCCCGATATCGCGAAGTTTCACAAGACCACCTTCCAAGACCCGCCCGATGGCGCGCTGATCTCTGAGGGTGCGGCTGCCTATCGGGATAACTCCACCGCCCGGCAGGCCTTCTCCGCTCTGGTCGCCACCGTCGGGAACTGTGCGGGCGGTTCGGCCGGCGACCTGTTCGTCGGCGACTGGAAGGCCGACGCCAACTCGCTGCACCTGGGGCCCGGGGGCTGCGGCCGCGACTACCGGGTGGTGTCGTTGGCCCTGTTGGAAGTCACCTTCTGCGGGTTTCCGCAGTCGGTGTCCGACATCGTGATGACGAACATCACCGCCAACGTGCCGAAGTAGCGTCACCAGTGCGAGGTGGTCAGCATCTCGAAGTTGGGGTGGCCGCAGTGGATCCACATGGCGACGTGCAGGGCGGTGACGGCGGCGGAGACCGCCAACGCGGCGATAGCTAGGCCGAATCCGTTCTGCCCGCGCCGCTTGACCTGGTACAGGCCGGCGAGGGCGAGAACGCCGCTCAGGATGGGGCTGGCGTACATGCCCATGATGCTCAAGACGAACGCTGCGATGGCGAGGCCGTTGGTCTGCTCGGCGGCGTCTGGCTGGACTGCGGTGTGGTTGGTGGTCATGTCTGTTGTTTCCTTTCCGCTCGTGGCGTTAAGGAAATAGTCGAAGACGATGCTTGGCAGATCCTTTAAGCATTCTTGAAGCGGGCCTGAAATGGCCCCTGAACTGGGATATCAGCGCGAAGTGGCGGCGATGGTGGCGCTACCGAGGACCTCGTCGCCAGCGGCGTCGGGGCGATACAACACCAGCGTCTGGCCGCACGCCACACCGCGTATCGGAGCCCGCAACCGCACTTCGAGTTCGTCGCCCACCAATTCGGCGACCGCGTCGACGGTTTCCCCGTGCGCGCGCACCTGGACCATGCACTCCAGCAGACTCGACGGCGGGGCTCCCGCGGTGAAGACGGGTGAGCGCCCGACCAGCGCATGCACGTCGAGGTCGGCGACATCACCCACCCGAACGGTCCCGGTGTCGGCGTCGATCGCGGTGACGTAGCGGGGGCGGCCGTCGGGTCCCGGTCCGGCGATGCCCAGGCCTTTGCGCTGACCAATGGTGAATCCATGTACCCCGTCGTGGCTGGCCAGCACCGCGCCGTCCGCATCGACCACGGCGCCGCGGCGCACCCCGATGCGATCGCCGAGGAAGGCTTGGGTGTTGCCGGACGGGATGAAGCAGATGTCATGGCTGTCGGGCTTTTCGGCGACGGCCAGACCGCGGCGCGCCGCTTCCGCGCGGATCTGCGGCTTGGGGGTGTCACCGATCGGAAACGTGGCGTGGCGCAGCTGATCTGCGGTCAGCACCGCAAGCACATAGGACTGATCCTTGTCCGGGTCAACGGCGCGGCGCAGCCGCCCGCCGGACAGCCGGGCGTAGTGGCCGGTGGCGACGGTGTCGAAACCCAACGCCAGCGCTCGGGTGGACAGCGCTGAGAACTTGATGCGCTGATTGCAGCGCACGCAGGGGTTGGGGGTTTCTCCGCGCTGGTAGGACGACACGAAATCGTCGATGACGTCTTCGGCGAACTTCTCCGCGAAATCCCATACGTAGAAAGGGATTCCGAGAACGTCGGCGACCCGGCGGGCGTCGGAGGCGTCTTCTTTGGAGCAGCAACCTCGCGACCCGGTGCGCAGGGTGCCGGGTGCGGTCGACAGCGCAAGGTGCACGCCGACGACATCATGCCCGGCGTCGACCATGCGGGCGGCAGCGACCGACGAATCGACGCCCCCGCTCATCGCGGCAAGAACTCTCACCCGGACGCTCCTGCCGCGGCCAAGGCGGCCCGGCGCGCGCGAGCCACCGCCGCCGGAAGCACCTGCAGCACCGCATCGACATCAGCGTCAACACTGGTGTGTCCCAACGACAACCGCAGCGATCCGCGAGCGGTGGCGGCATCAGCGCCCATCGCCAACAGCACATGCGAGGCTTGTGGCACCCCGGCTGTGCACGCGGATCCGGTCGAGCACTCGATTCCGTTGGCGTCCAACAGCATCAGCAGTGCATCGCCTTCGCAGCCGCGGAAGGTGAAGTGCGCGTTGCCCGGAAGCCGTGACTCGCGGGCGCCGTTGACAACCACGTCATCGACCTCGGCGAGCACCCCCTCGACCAGGCGATCCCGCAGCGCGCGCAGCCGGGCGCTGCCGGCCTCCAGGCCGTCGACCGCGATTCGAATTGCCGCCGCCATTCCGACGGCACCCGGGACATCGGGACTGCCGGAACGGATGTCGCGTTCCTGGCCGCCACCATGCGACAGTGGGACGCAGCTGACATCTCGGCGCAGCAACAAAGCACCCACCGCCTGCGGGCCGCCGAACTTGTGGGCGGCCACGCTCATCGCCGACAGTCCACTGGCGGTGAAATCCACGGGTAGCTGGCCTACCGCCTGAACCGCATCGCTGTGCATGGGGACATCGAATTCGGCTGCTACAGCTGCCAGTTCAGCGATCGGCATGACGGTGCCGACCTCGTTGTTGGCCCACATCACCGAGACCAGCGCGACGTCGTCATGGCTCTGCAACACCGCACGCAGCGCGGCGGCCGACACCGACCCGTCGGAACCGGTGGGCAGCCAGGTCACCTGGGCGCCTTCGTGTTCGACCAACCAATTCACCGAGTCGAGCACGGCGTGGTGTTCCACTTCGCTGGTGACGATGCGCCGATGCCGCGGCTCGGCGTCGCGGCGGGCCCAATAGATGCCTTTGACGGCCAGATTGTCGCTTTCGGTGCCGCCGGAGGTGAAGATCACCTCGGACGGACGCGCACCGAGTTTCTCGGCGATCAGCTCGCGGGATTCCTCGATTCGCCGCCGCGCCGCACGACCGCTGGTGTGCAGCGACGACGCGTTGCCCACCGTGCCGAGCACAGCCGTCATCGCCTCGACGGCGGCCGGGCGCATCGGAGTAGTGGCAGCGTGATCCAGGTAGACCATGACGCCGTTCAGGATACCGGCCGGCCAGGGTGCCCCCAGACCTAGGAGGCCACCAGCACCTGGCGCCGAGTCCGGCGACGCCCGCGACGTTGTACGGCCCCGACGCCCACCGCGGACTGGCAGCGGCGAGCCAGATCGCGCCGGTCATCCGTCGGCAGCTGCAGAGATTCGACATGAACGCGCGCCAGCGTGCGGCGTTCGATGAGCATCCGGCTGATCGAGCGAAGCAAAGTGTCGTCGCCGACGAAGGCGGGAGCCGTCGACAAGCTGCCGTCGGCGCGCTGATACGTCAGCCGGACCGGCTGCACGGGGCGACCGGCATCGATCGCGGCCTGGAACATCGCGGGATAGAACTTGCCAGACCCTCGATGTGCGGGGGCGGCGGCACTGTTGGCCGTCTGGGTGCCGTGCCGACCGCACCAGGTGGTGGCTTCGGGGAAGGCCACCACGGTCTGGCCCTCGCGCAGCCGCCGCGCGACCGTCTGCACCACCGCAGGGAGGTGCCGCAGACTGGCCCGTTCGATCGGGATGACTTTCAAGCTGCGCGCCACGATTCCGCTGGCAAACCCGGCGAACATGTCGGCGCGGGCAACGAACGAGCCGGGCAGCACCGAACCGATGGTGAACACGTCCAGCCAGGAGATGTGCGGGCTGACCACCAGGACCCCGCGCAGGTTACGGATCGGGCTACCCGACACCGCGATCCGGATGCCGAAGCAGCGCAACACCAACCGGCAATAGATGCGTTGCACGTGCGTCTGCCCCGGCAGCGGCAGCGCCAACAGCGGCAACCCCGGAGCCAATACCAGCGCCAACATCAGGCGAAGCGTTACCCGCAGTGCCGTCCGCAGTCGGGACTCGGCGACATGGCCAAGGCCGATACAGCCGCTGTCGCACGTCGTGCGCGGCAGCCAGGAGTGGTCGGTGGCTGCGGGAGCGCAAGACGGGTTGTTCACTGGCCCGCGCCCGCCATCTCGGTAGCAGCCGACACTGATCGCAGGCGTCTCAGATATCGGGTATCGGCGTGCTGTTTGTCCAGCAATACGCAGAAATCGCCGACACCGAAGTCCGGGTCGTGCGCGGGCTCACCGCAGACCTTCGCGCCGAGCCTCAGGTAGCCGCGCATCAGCGCCGGAACCGCGGGCCGCGACGGCGGGGCGATGTCGTCGAGGCCCTTCCCGTTCACCACCACCGGCCGGTAAGGATTCACCCGGTACTGTGGCGACGCCGCGTGCCGGCTGAGGATGAAGTCGCGAACGCCGCGCAGCTGGCTGCCAGGGGTGTCGCCGTCGGACTCGTCGCCGATCGGGACCGAGACGCAACCGGTCACGTAGTCGTAGCCGTAGCGGTCCAGGTAGGCCAGAATTCCCGCCCACATCAGCAGCACCACACCGCCGTTGCGGTGACCGTCGCGCACCACGGCCCGGCCCATCTCCACCAACGACGGCCGCAACGAATCGAGCCCGCGAATGTCGAATTCCGTCGCGGTGTACAGGCCTCCGGCCGCGATGGCACCGGACGGCGCCAGCATCCGGTAGCAACCCACCAGCTCGCCGGTGTCGTCATCGCGGACCAGCAAGTGATCGCAGTATTCGTCGAACCGGTCGACATCACGGTTGCCCGCGGCCGCCGGCAGCGCGAAGCCGGGCGTGCTGGTGAATACGTCGTAACGCAGCTCTTGTGCCGCTTCGATGAGGCTGGGGTCGGTGGACAGCAACAAGGAGTAGCGCGGACCAGCAGCTGAGCTGGTTGCCGCCCCGTCCGGCTTGTCGCTGGCGATCAAGACAGAAGCAATGCTCATGCCAACAACGTGTCGCAACCGATGAGCTAATCGGCATCGGTCCTGTGACGTGTCGGTGCACGTGAGATGACCAAATGTCGCGGAAACCGCCCTGGCGGGCGCGGATGCGATCTGTGTCACAGGCCGCACCGGTCCAGCGGCGGCAAAAGCCCCCGACGCGACGTGCGCGCGGGGGCTTTTGCGTTAAGCGGAGATCAGCCCTTGCGGGTCTTGACCGCGTCAGTCAGCTGCGGAGCGACCTTGAACAGGTCACCCACCACGCCGTAGTCGGCGATCTCGAAGATGGGCGCCTCTTCGTCCTTGTTGACCGCGATGATGGTCTTGGACGTCTGCATGCCCGCGCGGTGCTGGATGGCCCCGGAGATGCCCAGCGCGATGTAGAGCTGTGGGGACACCGTCTTACCGGTCTGGCCGACCTGGAACTGGCCCGGGTAGTAGCCGGAGTCGACGGCGGCACGCGATGCACCGACGGCCGCGCCCAGCGAGTCGGCCAGGGCCTCGACCACGTTGAAGTTCTCCGCGCTGCCCACGCCGCGGCCACCGGAGACCACGATGGTGGCCTCGGTCAGCTCCGGGCGGTCACCGGCGACCGCCGGCTCGCGGGAGGTGATCTTGGTGGCGTTCTCGGCAGGAGCCGGCACCTCCACGGTGACCTGCTCACCGGCGCCGGCCTGCGGCTCCGCGTCGACCGCACCGGCCCGCACGGTGATCACCGGGGTGTCGCCGTTGGCCTGCGCCTCGACGGTGAACGCGCCACCGAAGATGGAGTAGAGCGCTTTGTTGCCTTCCCTGACCTCAACCACGTCGACCAGCAGGCCGGAGCCGAGCCGAGCCGCCAGCCGGCCGGCGATTTCCTTGCCGTCGGCGTTGGCGGCCAACAACACGGCCGCCGGAGTGTTCGATTCCACCAGCGCGGCCAGCACGTCGACCACCGGAGTGATCAGGTACTTTTCCGCGTCGTCGGACTCGGCGACGTAGATCTTGGCGGCGCCGGCCTCCTTCAGCCCGTCGACCAGCGGCGCGGCCGTGCCCGGCGCACCGACAACGACGGCGGCAGGCTCGCCCAGCGCGCGGGCGGCGGTGATCAATTCGGCGGTGACTTTCTTCACCGCGCCTTCGGCGTGCTCGACGAGCACCAAAACTTCAGCCATGGGTTATCTCGCTCTTCTCGTCTTAAGGGAACTTGGGTTAGATGATCTTCTGGCCAACCAGGTACTTGGCGATGTCGTTGCCACCCTCACCCTCGTCGGTGACCTTCTCACCCGCGGACTTGGGCGGCTTCGGAGTCGACGACAGCACGCTCGACCCGGCGTTGGCCAGCCCGACCTCGTCGCTCTCGACGCCGATCTCCGCCAGGGTCAGCACCGTGACCTCTTTCTTCTTGGCGGCCATGATGCCCTTGAAGGACGGGAAGCGCGGCTCGTTGATCTTCTCCGTAACGCTGACCACGGCGGGCAGGGTCGCCTCCAGGGTGAACACCCCGTCGTCGGTCTCGCGCTCGCCGGTGACCTTGCCGTCCTCGAGGGACAGCTTGCGCAAGTGGGTGAGCTGCGGCAGGCCCAGGTACTCGGCAATGACAGCCGGCACCGCGCCGCCGGTGCCGTCGGTGGCCTCGTTGCCGGCGATGACCAGCTCGGTGCCCTCGATGGTGCCCAGCGCACGCGCCAGCGCCCATCCGGTCTGGATCACGTCCGAGCCGTGCAAGCCGTCATCCTTGAGATGCACGGCCTTGTCCGCGCCCATGGACAGGGCCTTGCGGATCGCCTCGTTGGCGCGCTCTGGCCCGGCGGTCAACACCGTCACCGAGCCCTCGCCGCCCTCCCGCTCACGGATCTGCAGGGCTTCTTCGACGGCACGCTCGTTGATCTCGTCCAGCACCGCGTCGGCGGCCTCCCGGTCCAGCGTGTAATCGCCGTCAGTCAGCTTGCGCTCCGACCAGGTGTCTGGGACCTGCTTGATCAGGACCACGATGTTCGTCATGAGTGTGGTTCGTCCTCCTCGACGGAGTCTCGCAGCAGTCGACCACGAGACTTTCAATACGCGTTTAGCAGCGCACGATCGTGTTACTACTCGGTAACTTTGCGCAAACTGCCTTCACACCATAGCGGGTCGTACTGCAGGTTCAGGAGGCATGTCTGCCTCTGCGAGCGGGGGCTACCCGCAACACGGTTCGCGAAACGGACACTTCGCGTTAGCCTCCCTATGCAATGAGCGCATTCGTCCCCGACGCCCCCCAACACCTCCCCGGTAATACGTTGCCGGAGGTGGACGCGGTGCTGACGCTCACCGGCGAGCGCACCATTCCCGATCTGGACATCGAGAACTACTGGTTTCGCCGCCATGAGGTCGTCTACCAGAGACTGGCTAAGCACTGTGTGGGCCGCGACGTGCTCGAGGCCGGATGTGGCGAAGGTTACGGCGCAGATCTGCTGGCCGGCGTGGCCCGCCGGGTGGTGGCGCTGGACTACGACGCGGCCGCGGTGGCCCATGTCGCTAATCGCTACCCCCGGGTCGAGGTCATGCAGGCGAATCTGGCCGAGCTGCCGCTTCCCACCGCCTCGGTGGACGTGGTGGTCAACTTTCAGGTGATCGAACACCTCTGGGATCAGGCCCAGTTCATCAGCGAGTGCGCCAGGGTGCTGCGCCCCTCGGGCCTGCTCATCGTCTCCACCCCGAACCGGATCACCTTCTCCCCGGGCCGCGACACCCCGATCAACCCCTTCCACACCCGCGAACTGAATGCCGACGAGCTGAGCGAACTGCTGGTCGAGGCGGGGTTCGCCGAGGTGTCGATCAGCGGGGTGTTCCACGGGAAGCTGCTGCAGGAGATGGACGCTCGCCACGGCGGCTCCATCATCGACGCGCAGATCGCGCGGGCGGTCGCCGACGCACCGTGGCCCCCACAGCTGGCAGCCGATGTCGCCGCAGTCACCACCGACGACTTCGACCTGGTCCCCAAGATCGGAGCCCACGATGCGGGCGATGCCCGTCACATCGATGACAGTCTGGATCTCATCGCCATCGCGGTGCGCCGGTGACCAGTTCGGCAAGCCGGGTGCCCGGAATGTTCACCCTGGTGCTGCACACCCATCTACCGTGGCTGGCTCATCACGGCCGCTGGCCGGTCGGCGAGGAATGGCTCTACCAATCCTGGGCGGCCGCATACCTGCCGTTAATGCGGGTGTTGCGCACGCTGGCCGACGAGGATCGGCACCGGCTACTCACGCTCGGCGTCACTCCGGTGGTCAACGCTCAACTCGACGACCCGTACTGCCTCGACGGCATGCATCACTGGCTGGCCAATTGGCGGCTACGGGCGGCCGAGGCCGCCAGCGTGCGATCCGGTTACCGCTCGAAGTCGGCCGACTATCTGTCATGCACCCCAGAAGCATTGCGCACGTTGGGAGTTCGCGAATCCGACGAGGCGGATAGGTCGCTCGACGACTTCGCCACCCTGTGGCAACACGGCGGCAGCCCGCTGCTGCGCGGCCTGCTGGACGCGGGCACGGTGGAGCTGCTTGGCGGCCCGCTGGCCCACCCGTTCCAGCCGCTGCTGGCACCACGGCTGCGCGAGTTCGCGCTGCGCGAAGGCCTTGCCGACGCCCAACTTCGGCTGGCGCATCGCCCCAGTGGCATCTGGGCGCCCGAGTGCGCCTACGCGCCGGGCATGGAACACGATTACGCCGGCGCCGGCATCACCCACTTCATGGTCGACGGCCCGTCCCTGCACGGTGACACCGCGCTGGGCCGCCCGGTCGGCGACACCGACGTGGTCGCCTTCGGCCGCGACTTGCAGGTCAGCTACCGGGTGTGGTCGCCAAAATCCGGCTATCCCGGGCATGCGGCCTACCGCGATTTTCATACCTATGACCACCTGACCGGGCTGAAGCCGGCCAGGGTCACCGGACGCAGCGTGGGATCCGACGCCAAGGCGCCGTATGACCCCGAGCGTGCCGATCGCGCGGTGGACGTGCATGTCGCCGACTTCGTCGAGGTCATCCGCAATCGGCTATTGAGCGAGTCCGAGCGCATTGGGCGGCCGGCCCATGTGGTGGCCGCGTTCGACACCGAGCTGTTCGGCCACTGGTGGTACGAGGGGCCAACCTGGCTGGAGCGGGTGCTGCGGGCGCTGCCCGCCGCCGGGGTGCGGGTGGGCACCCTCAGCGACGCGCTGGACGACGGTTTCGTCGGCGCCCCGGTCGCCTTGCCGCCGAGCTCCTGGGGTTCGGGGAAGGGCTGGCAGGTGTGGGCCGGCGACAAAGTCGCCGACCTGGTCCAGCTCAACACCGAAGTTGTCGACACCGCGCTGACCACCATCGACAAGGCGCTATCGCAGAGGTCGTCGCTGGACGGGCCGCTTCCCCGCGATCGCGTCGCCGACCAGATCCTGCGCGAGACCCTGCTCACCGTGTCCAGCGATTGGCCGTTCATGGTGAGTAAAGACTCGGCCGCCGACTACGCGCGCTACCGCGCCCACCTGCATGCCCATGCCACCCGCGAGATCGCCGGCGCGCTGGCATCGGGCCGCCGCGACAGCGCCCAGCGGCTGGCCGACGACTGGAATCGCGCCGACGGTTTGTTCGGTGCGCTGGACGCTCGAAGGCTGCCGCGATGAAAATCCTGATGGTGTCGTGGGAGTACCCGCCAGTGGTGATCGGCGGGCTTGGCCGGCACGTGCATCACCTGTCGACCGCACTGGCCGCGGCCGGTCACGATGTCGTGGTGCTGTCCCGGCGTCCCTCCGACACCGACCCCAGCACGCACCCGTCGTCCGACGAGATCAGCGAGGGTGTGCGGGTGATCGCGGCTGCGCAGGATCCGCACGAATTCGGATTCGGCACCGACATGATGGCCTGGACGCTGGCGATGGGGCACTCCATGATCCGCGCCGGACTCAACCTGAAGAAGTCCCGCAGCACCCGACCGTGGCATCCCGACGTCGTGCACGCACATGACTGGCTGGTCGCGCATCCCGCTATTGCCCTTGCCCAATTCTATGATGTGCCAATGATTTCCACGCTGCACGCGACCGAAGCCGGTCGCCATTCGGGCTGGGTTGCCGGCGCGATCAGTCGCCAGGTGCACGCGGTCGAGTCCTGGCTGGTGCGCGAATCCGATTCACTGATCACCTGTTCGGCGTCGATGGGCGATGAGATCACCGAGTTGTTCGGCCCCGGCCTGGCCGGAATCAGCGTGATCCGCAACGGAATCGACGCGGCGCGCTGGCCGTTCGCCGCCCGCCGGCCGCGCACCGGCCCGGCCGAGCTGCTCTACGTCGGGCGGCTGGAATACGAGAAGGGTGTGCACGACGCCATCGCCGCGCTACCGCGGATCAGGCGCACCCACCCGGGCACCACGCTGACCATTGCGGGCGACGGCACCCAACAGGATTGGCTCGTCGCCCAGGCCCGAAAGCACAAGGTGCTCAAGGCAACTCGATTCGTCGGGCATTGCGATCACGAGGATCTGCTTGCGCTGCTGCATCGGGCCGATGCCGCGGTGCTGCCCAGCCATTACGAGCCCTTCGGCCTCGCCGCGCTCGAGGCCGCGGCGGCAGGCACTCCGTTGGTGACAACCAACATCGGCGGTCTGGGCGAAGCGGTGATCAACGGGCAGACCGGGGTGTCGTGTGCGCCGCGCGACGTGGCCGGACTGGCTGACGCGGTGCGCGGCGTACTCGACGATCCCGACGCAGCGCAGCGGCGCGCCAATGCCGCCCGGGAACGGCTCACTTCGGCCTTCGACTGGGGAACGGTGGCCAAGGAGACTGCGCAGGTGTATCTGGCGGCCAAGCGTGCCGAGCGTCAGCCGCTGGCCCGGCTGCCCATCGAGGAGCACGCGCTGCCGGGCCGTTAGCGCTCAAGGGTTTTCGATACCGGTCGCCTGCGCGCAGTACTGCCAGAGGACCTCGCGATCCTGGTCACCGTTGCGAGTCAGCGGCAGATAGTGCTCCCGGCGCGGTCGGCGGTCATGCCAGAATCGCCCGGTCGGCGGGGCCGGCTGGGTCGCGGCCAGCCACACGGCGGTGTCGGCACCCTGTTCGGGTGTGCGCAACACGGGGCCGGTCAGCATCCGGAATCCGGGCAGCGCAGCCGCAACGCCGGGAGTCTTCGCCCACCCCGGGTGCATCGAGTAGACGCGAACACCCCGATCTGCCCAGCGGCTGGCGAGCAGTGGGGTGAACGCCACCTGAATTCGTTTCGTTCGGGCGTACGCGATGGCACCGCGGTAGCGCCCGTCGCGGTATTCGGGGTCGGCGGCCGGCAGCGATTGGGTGTACATCCCGCCCGACGACATCAGGATCACGCGTGGATCACTGGACGCGGTCAGGATCGGAAGCAAGCGCTCGGTCAACAACAGCGGGCCCAGCACATGGGTGGCCAGGGTGAGCTCGTGCCCGTCGTCGGTCTCGGTGCGCGTCGATGGCAATACGCCCGCGTTGTGGACCAGGACGTCCAATGTCCACACCCGGCTGGTCAGATCGGCGGCGAAGGCCCGGACCGCGTCCAGGTCGGACACATCACACACCTCAACTTGCACATCAGCATCCGGAGCGGCCGCGATGATCTCCTGGCGCGCCTGCTCACCGCTGTCCCGGTCACGCACGGTCAACAAGACGCTGGCGCCCAGCCGGGCCAGGCCCGCGGCGATCGCCTTGCCGATCCCCCGGTTAGCGCCGGTGACCAGCGCCGTACGCCCGCGCAACGCGGCCGGCGGCGGATCCACTGACCAGCCGGGCTGCCGGAGCCGATAGCCCACGGTGCTGTAGCCGGGCACGACCGCACGATCCAGCGCAGTATCGAGTAGCCAGCGCAGTTCGTCGACAACATCCATGCTCATACTTTTCCCCCCAACGGCTTTCAGCATGCACGTCTGGCGCCGGTAACGTCTAGGGATGGGCGTGACGTTTTCCAGCGTGGTGGACACGCCACGCGACGAGGTATTCGCCTGGCACGCCAGACCAGGGGCGATCAACCGACTGTCGCCGCCATGGTCGCCGCTGCGGGTAATTTCCGAAGCCGCATCGCTGAAGGACGGGCACGCCGAACTGGCGCTACCGGGCGGGCTGCGCTGGGTGGCCGACCATCAAGCGGATCTCTACGATCCGCCCCGGCGTTTCGTCGACACCATCGGCAGCGATGGGCTGGCCTCGCTACCGGCGCGGCTCGCGGTGCGGTGGCGCCACACCCATGAGTTCGACGATCTCGGTGACAACCGGACCCGGGTCATCGATCGGGTCGAGACACCGGTACCCGCGGCGGCGCTTCGCCCGATGTTCGTCTACCGGCACCGGCAATTGGCCGATGACCTGGCCGCGCACCGGCTGGCCGCCGCGCACGGTCTGGCGCCACTGACCGTCGCCGTCACCGGCGCGTCGGGGCTGGTGGGTACGGCGTTGACCGCGTTTCTGCGCACCGGCGGCCACCGGGTTATCGAGCTGGTCCGCCGAACCGCACAGGGCATCGACGAACGCCAGTGGAACCCGGCAGATCCCGACCCGACGCTGCTGGCCGGCGTCGACGCGGTCATCCACCTGGCCGGCTCCTCGATCGCCGGCCGGTTCACCGATGCGCACCGAAATGCGATCCTCGACAGCCGCATTGGGCCGACGCAACGACTCGCCGAACTCCTCGCGCGCAGCGACGCCGCGCCCGCGGTGCTCATCTCAGCATCTGCAATCGGCTACTACGGATTCGACCGCGGCGACCAGACCCTCACCGAGCACAGTGCGCGCGGCGACGGGTTTTTGGCCGACGTCGTCGCGCAGTGGGAGGACGCGACCGCGCCGGCCGAGCAAGCCGGTGTGCGGGTGGTGCGGGTGCGCACCGGGATTGTGCAATCCCCTCGGGGTGGCACCTTGAAACTGATGCGACCGTTGTTCAGCGCGGGGCTGGGCGGCCGGCTAGGAAGTGGCCGACAGTGGTTGTCCTGGATAGGGATTGACGATCTGGTCGACGTGTACCATCGCGCACTTTGGGATAACGCGCTGTCCGGTCCGGTCAACGCCGTTGCCCCGCAACCCGTCCGCAACACCGAGTACACCGACACCCTCGCCCGGGTGCTGCGACGGCCCGCGGTGTTGCCCGTGCCGTCGCTCGGACCCCGGCTGTTGCTCGGCGAGCAGGGCGCCCGCGAACTTGCCTGCGCCAATCAGCGGGTGCTTCCCGACAAGCTCAGCTCCCAAGCGCACCGGTTTCGCCAGCCAGACCTTGACCAGGCGCTGCGTCACCTGCTCGGACGCGTCCGCTAGGGCTTTGTGCCCGCTCCTCGAATTCGGGTGTGCCCGCGTTCTTTACCCGCGTGTCCGATAAGACTGCGCCCCCAAGGCCGCGGCAGCCCCGTGTTCGGCCGATCTCGGAGTAAGTTCGCGATGACGCGCGGCAAGATGTGTGTGTGAGGCCTTTCGACGGGCGCGCGGATACGCTGGTGCATCTGATGAAGGCGGATAGATGACCAAGCGCCGCACAAATGACGCACCGCCCAGCCGGGTTGAGCTGGAAAAGCAGTTGTCTGCCGACATGCGGGCGATGACGGCCCGGTCCGACCGGGTAGGCCGCCATTTTGCGCGGCTAAACGAGGTGAGCAGCAGCGACTTCCACGCGCTATTGCACATCATGGTCAGCGAAACGGCGGGAGTGCCGTTGACCTCGGCCCAACTGCGCCAGCGCATGGACGTCACGCCGGCGGCGATCACCTACCTCGTCGACCGGATGATCGACGCCGGTCACATCCGCCGCGAACCCGATCCCGCGGACCGGCGAAAGTGGCTGCTGCGCTACGAAGAGAGCGGCATGACGATGGCACACGCCTTCTTCAGGCCGCTCGGCGCTCATCTCAGCGCGGCGATGGCGGACCTCACCGACAAAGACCTCGTTGCCGCTCACCGGGTCTTGACGGCGATGATCGACGCGATGGCAACGTTCGAAGGTGAGCTTCCCGGCAAGACCACCGAAAAGTCAGCCGCAGGGTCGCGGCGCCAGGAAACGCCGCGTTAAGGCGCGAAAGTCACTGGACCGCAACCTAAATCCCAGGCATGTAGCATTTCGTTAACTTGCTTAATGTTTAAGCGATTGAAATGCTTGCGATGGTGGTATTAGAACAGCAACCAGATTTAGGCCAGCACGAGTGGAGCCCACGGTGAAAAAAGCAACCCTAACCGCGACAACCCTCGCCGTCAGCGCGGCAGCGTCCATCGGAAGCATCGCCAGCCCGAGTCGGGTCACCGGCTGGTATTCGCGGGTCCGCAAACCGGCATATCAGCCACCCGCCGCCGTCTTCCCCATCGCCTGGACCACCCTTTACGGCGACATCGCAGCGACGTCCGCGGTGGCGATCGACGGGTTTCGCGCAACGGGTCAAGAAGACAAGGCGCGCCGATACTCGGCAGCGCTGGGCATCAACCTGGCGCTCAATGCGGGCTGGAGTTGGCTTTTCTTCCGGTACCACAAGCTCGGTGCGTCCGCGCTGGGTGCGGCGGTGCTCACGGTCAGTAGCGCTGACCTCGCCCGCCGCGCCTCGCAAGTGAACCCGCGGGCCGGTGTGGCGCTGTCGGCCTATCCGCTGTGGGGTGCCTTCGCCACGGTCTTATCGACTCACATCTGGCGGCTCAACCGCGGCACCCAATAATGCCCGCGCTGTTGTGGTTTCGGCGCGATCTGCGCTTGAGTGACCACCCAGCGTTAGTCGCTGCCGCCGACGATGGTGGCGAGGTGCTCGCCTGTTTCGTGCTCGATCCGCGCCTGGAGAAGTCATCGGGCCGGCGGCGCCTGCAGTTCCTGGGCGACTCGCTACGGCAACTTCGCGACGACCTGAATGGCCAGCTGCTGGTTGTCCGCGGGCGCGCCGAGGAGCGGATCCCGTTGATCGCCAAAGATATCGACGCGTCGTCGGTGCATGTCTCGGAGGACTTCACCCCGTTCGGGCACCGACGTGACGAGCGGGTGCGGACGGCGTTGGGTTCGGTGCCGTTGGTGGCGACCGGGTCGCCGTATCTGGTGACACCCGGCCGGGTCACCAAACCCAACGGTGAGCCCTACCGGGTGTTCACCCCATTTCTGCGCACCTGGCGCGAAGTCGGCTGGCGAAAGCCGGCCGCATCGGGTCACGACTGCGCCCGTTGGCTGGATCCGGCTCAACTGCGTGGTACACCGTGCAAGATCCCGGACCCCGGCGCCACACTGGGCGCCCCGGCCGGTGAGGCGGCAGCGGCACAGCAATGGAAGTCCTTTGTCGACAACGGAATACAACGCTACGACGAGGACCGCGACAGACCCGACCTCGAGGGCACCAGCAGAATGTCGGCCCACCTGAAGTTCGGCACCATCCACCCCCGCACCCTGGCGGCCGGCCTCAACCTGCGCACCAAGGCGGCACAAACCTATTTGCGGGAGTTGGCATTTCGTGACTTCTACGCCGACGTGCTGCACCACTGGCCGCACAGCGCCTGGCGCAACTGGAACAGCGACTTCGACGGCATCGCGACCGACACCGGGGCCGAAGCCAAACGCCGCTTCGAGTCCTGGAAAGCCGGCGAAACCGGCTTCCCCATCGTCGATGCCGGCATGCGTCAACTCCGCGAGACCGGCTTCATGCACAACCGGGTGCGGATGATCGTTGCATCGTTTCTGGTCAAGGATTTGCACTTGCCCTGGCAGTGGGGCGCGCAATGGTTCCTCGACCAGCTGGTCGACGGCGACATGGCCAACAACCAGCACGGGTGGCAATGGAGCGCCGGGTGCGGCACCGACGCCGCGCCGTATTTCCGGGTGTTCAATCCGACCACCCAGGGCGAGAAATTCGATCCGGCGGGCGACTATATCCGGCGCTGGGTGCCCGAGCTAGCCGACGCCGGCGACGTACACCTGCGCGGCAAAGACCGGCCGTCGAAATACCCGGCGCCGATCGTCGAGCACACCGCCGAGCGTGCCGAAGCGTTACGCCGCTACCGGAGCCTGTAACGGGCCGTGGCCCAGAATTTTTCGCTGACCGCCTTCCTCAAAGCGATTTTGCATGCAATTATCAGCCGATTCACAGTTGGCAAACAGCCGGGGAGGCACTTGATGCACCGCTCGCTATTTCGGACATTGCTCGTTTCGGGGGCTGGCGTGGCGTTGATGGCCACCGCAGGGGCCTGTTCGTGCTCGGTCGGCTCGTCGTCGCACGCGGTCAGCAAGGACGACGTCGCCGGCCAGATCAGCACCAAGATGACCGGCGCCGACGGCGCCAAGCCCGACTCGGTGACGTGTCCGAACGACCTGGCCGCCAAGGTCGGGGCCCAGGTCGATTGCACGATGAAGGCCAAGGGTGAGACGTTCATCGTCAATGTCACGGTGACAAGCATCGACGGCAGCAACGTCAAATTCGACATGGTCAAGACCGTTGACAAGAACCGGGTCGCGAGCATCATCAGCGACCAGCTGACTCAGCAGACCGGCAACAGGCCCGACTCGGTGACGTGCCCGGATAGTCTCAAGATCGTGGTCGGCTCGACGCTGCGCTGCCAGCTCACCGGCGGCAGCAGCAAGTACGGCGTCAACGTAACGGTCACCAGTACCGACGGCGACAACTACCACATGGACTTCAAGGTCGACGACCAGCCGTCCTAGCCGAACCGTCAATGACCAACGGCGGCAAAGTAACCCAGGAAACCTAGCAGCTCGGCGGCGGCGGACAGGATCAACGTCGCGGTCGCGATCGGCCAGGCCAGCCGGCGGCGAACCAACCACACGATCGTCAACACGGCTCCGATCAGCATCAAGATGCCCGCAGCCGATACCGACAGCATGACCGACGTGGCGGCCCGGTCGGCGTGGCATCGCTCGGGGGGACAGTAATCCGTGAAGGCCAGCATCATGAACTCCATGCCGGCGGCCACCGCCCAGCCGACGACGGCGACCACCAGCAGCACGATGGACAGCGCTACATCCCACCCGGGGCGCGCCGGTTTGGGATAGCCCGGCGAACTCAGCGGGCCGCCTTCTTGCGTTCGATGTCGGCCAGCGCCGCGGCCAGTTCAGCGCGCTGAGCGGCCGAGCTCTCCCAGGACAGTTGCCGGTTCTTGACCACCTTGGCCGGTGCGCCGACGGCGATCGAATAGTCAGGGATGTCCCCGCGCACCACCGCGTGCGATCCCAGCACGCAGCCCCGTCCGATCGACGTGCCGCGCAGCACCGTCACCTTCACCCCGACCCAGGTGTCCGGCCCGATCCGGATCGGGGACTTGATGATGCCCTGGTCCTTGATGGGCAGGTTGATGTCGTCCATCCGGTGGTCGAAATCGCAGACGTAGCACCAGTCGGCCATCAGCACCGAATCGCCGAGTTCGATGTCCAGGTAGGCGTTGATCACGTTGTCGCGACCCAGCACCACTTTGTCGCCGAAGCGCAGCGAGCCCTCGTGCGCGCGGATGGTGTTCTTGTCCCCGATATGAACCCACCGGCCGATTTCCAGCTGCGCCAACTCGGGGGTCGCGTGGATCTCCACGCCCTTGCCGATGAACACCATGCCGCGCGTGATGATGTGCGGATTGGCGAGCTTGAACTTCAGCAGCCGGTAGTAGCGCACCAGGTACCACGGGGTGTAGGCACGGTTTCTCAGCACCCACCGCAGCGAGGCCAGCGTCAGGAACTTGGCCTGGCGCGGGTCGCGCAGGTTTGATCCACGCCACCGGCGATGCACCGGGGCTCCCCACATGGACGTCATGGCCGCAAATTTTAGCCGGGCGACGATGCGCGCCGAGACGGTGGGCTGGGTGCGCGGGCCATCAAGTACGGCCGGGCAATCCGGGGCACCCGAGCCAACACGGGTTACCCTCACCTGTACTCGAACGCCGCTCAAACCCAACGGCTGAGCGGCCGGGGAAAGGATTTGGAAAACCGAGGTGCGTGCCGGACAACTCCGCAGTGAGCTTCGTCGTTGGTCAGCTGTGGCGCTGGCGGGCGTGCTCGCGGTTGGACTCGGCGGTTGTAGCAACACCGACTCCTGGGTGCAGGCCTCGCCCTCACCGGGCTGGCCCGCGCAATACGGCGACGCGGCCAACAGCAGCTACACCACCACGCACGGTGCCAGCAAGCTGTCGCTGCAGTGGACGCGGTCGGTCAAGGGCACCTTGGCGGCCGCACCGGCGCTGAGCGCCCGCAGTTATCTCGCGCTCAACGCGCAGACACCAGCCGGATGTTCGCTGATGGAATGGGAAAACGACGACAACGGCAGGCAACGCTGGTGTGTCCGGCTGTTCCAGGGCGGCGGCTTCGCCAGTCCGTTGTTCGACGGCTTCGACAACGTCTACATCGGCCAGCCGGGGGCGTTCCTGTCGTTCCCGGTGACGCAGTGGACCCGTTGGCGCCAGCCGGTGATCGGAATGCCTTCTACGCCAAGGTTTTTGGGCGGTGGCCAACTGCTGGTCAGCACTCACCTGGGACAGGTGCTGGTTTTCGACGCGCACCGCGGCGAGGTGGTGGGCAGTCCACTGGATCTGGTGGACGGCGTCGACCCCGCCGATGCGACGCGCGGCTTGGCCGATTGCGCGCCGGCCCGGCCTGGCTGCCCGGTGGCCGCGGCCCCCGCCTTTTCGACGGCCAGCGCAACGGTGGTGCTGGGTGTTTGGCAGCCGGGCGCCGCGGCGGCCGGGCTGGTCGCGCTGAAGTACCACCCGGGGCAAACGCCGCTGCTTTCCCGGGAGTGGACCAGCGATGCGGTGGGCGCCGGAGTGATCTCGAGCCCAGTGTTGTCCGCCGACGGATCGACGGTCTACGTCAATGGCCGCGACCAACGGCTGTGGGCGCTGAGCGCCGCCGACGGAAAGCCGAAATGGTCGGTGCCGCTGGGGTTCCTGGCCCAGACGCCGCCCGCGGTCACCCCGCAGGGGCTGATCGTGTCAGGCGGCGGACCCGATACCCGGCTGGCGGCGTTCAAAGATGCCGGTGATCGCGCCGAGGCGGCGTGGCGGCGCGACGACGTCACCCCGCTGTCGTCGTCGAGCCTGGCCGGTTCCGGCGCCGGGTACACGGTGGCCGCCGGCCCATCCAGCGGCGGCACAGCCGGCATGTCGCTGCTGGTGTTCGATCCCGGCAACGGCCACACGCTGAACAGCTATCCGCTTCCCGCGGCCACTGGATATTCCGTCGGCATTTCGGTGGGCACCGATGGGCGCGTGGTGACCGCCACCAGCGACGGTCAGGTGTACAGCTTCGCGTCCGCGTGAGCGCGCGCCACTAGATCGCCAGCGGCGGAATCGCGTTGCGCGGAACCTGAGCCTGGCTAGCGCCGGCGAACGCCGGCAGCATCTCCCCCGGCGCGAAGTAGAAGATCAGCTGATCGTCGGTGATGGCGAAGTTCTGGTAGTGCGTCGAGTCGAGGCCCGTCGAGGGCAAGATCGCGGCGCCCGCCACATCCTGGCGCTGCAAGTCGCGCTGCACGAGCGGGAAGATGGCGTCCAGCGGCGACGTGTTGGGGGCGAACAGGGTGTCGAAGGTGATGGGCTGTTTGGTGCCCTGGTTGTAATTGAACGACTTGTACCAGGTGGATGTGCGTGACCCACCGACATCCTGGAAGAACTTGAGCACCACGCTGCGGGTGTTGTGTGGCGGCTGCCCGGCACTGTGCTGTTCGGTGGTGGCTTCCATCTGGTAGGCGTGGTCGCGCGGCCCGGTGGTCTGGACGACGTTGAGGAACCCGTCGCGACTCTGCGTGACGTAGTCGATCAACGCCTGTTCGTCGGGGTAGTCGGCGGGAAACGTCATGTTCAGCGCGTAAACCTGACCCGTGGCATGCACGTGACACAGCTGTCCGGCATCGACGCTGCCCCCTACACTGGCGCACGACGGCGGCTCAGCCGCCGCCTGCGGGCAGCCCAGCACGGCCGCAGAGGCAAGCACCGCGGTCGCTAACAGATGACGCATAACTCGAATTGTCCTCGTCGATTGAAAGAGGCGAGGCCCCCGAAACTGATCGCCGCTAGCGTACCCGGACGTTATCGCGAGGCTTGGCAGACGTATGCCGTCGTACGACTAGCCGGCCCGGAGCCGAGGCGGGTGATCACCACCGACAAAGACCGGCTGCCGCGCACCCGAAGCCGCCGCCGCAGCGCATCGGGGTCGACGTCTACACCGCGGACCAGGATCTCCACTGCGCCGCAATCTGCCGCCGCGAGGGCGTGACGCAGCCGGCGCTCGTCGAAGTCCAGCTGCTCGAGCACCTCGAAGCCGCGCACGTCCGGCGGCAACGCGTCGCCGGACAGGTAGGCGATATCGGGATCGAGTTGCCACAACCCGTGCCGGACGGCGTAGTGGCGCACCAGCCCGGCCCGCACGACCGCGCCATCCGGGTCGACGATCCAGCGCCCGGCCGGCCGCACCCCGCAGTCGTCGGGCTCGGCGTCGGTGATGTGTTCGCCGCGATCAAGAACGCTGGCGCGGCGGCGCACGCCCGGCTCAGCCAACGCGGGCGACCACAGACACGCTTCGCGGACCGAGCTGCGATAGGACGTCACCTCGATTTCGCCGTCGAACCCGAGGCGTCGCACCTGCTCGAAATCTATTCCAGGAGCACACTTTACGACGAGGTCGCGGCCCCGGTAGCTGTCGATGAGTTGGCCAAGGCCGGGCTGATAGTCGTCGGGTGAGAACCGACGGCGGCCGCCACGACGACGGCCCGGGTCGACGAGAACCACCGTGTCGCGGGTTACCGGATGCAGGGCGTCGGCGCGGCACAGGACGACGCCGGCCCCCAGGTTGTGGCGGGCCATCGCCAGTCGCACGGCATCGATATCGCTGCCCAGCGCTCGGGCACCCGCGCGCTGCAGGGCGGCCAATTCGGTGCCGATGGAACACGTCGCATCGTGGATCACCGCCCCGGCCGCGGCCAGCCGCCCGGCCCGGTGCAAGGCCACCGGCGCCGCGGTGGCCTGCTGCAGCGCCTCGTCGGTGAACAACCAGTCCGACACCTGGCCCAGCTTCTCGACAGCACGCCGGCGCAGCAACGTCGTCTCCACCAGCACCGGAGCCCGGGCACCGAATCTGGTCCGCGCCGCGGCGATATCGGCAATGCGGGTGGCGTCGGTCAACTCGAATTCGGCGACCGCCGCAAGCGCCTCGCCACCCGATTCCGACCGCAGATAACTGACGTCTTCAGCGGTGAAGCGCAGGCCTCGGCCAGGTTGGTTCAGGAGGGTTTGACCCCGGTGACCATCACGTTGTAGAACCAGCCCTTCGGGGCCAGGTGCCGCCACAGGTTGGCGTCCACCCAGCTCAGCGTCTTCCAACCGTTGAAGGCGAATTTCGCCCAGCCCCAGCCCAGCCGCCCGGGCGGCACCGACGACTCGAAGGTGCGCACCGGCCAGCCGAACATCGCGGCGGTGAACTCCTCACTGGCGGTCTCGACCTGCACGGCACCGGCATTGGCGGCCATCCGCTCCAGATCCTCGGGCGCGAAGGTGTGCAGGTCGACGATCGCTTCCAGCGCAGCGACGCGCGAGGACTCGTCGAGCTCGACCTGCGGGCGCCGCCAGCCGCCCAGCCCTGGCAACTTGGTGAGGTTGGTGGCCACCCGCCAGGTCAGCGTGGACAACGAACGGGCGTAGACCTCGCCGACATTGGTCGGCTCGCCGGCGAACACGAACCGGCCGCCGGGGCGCAGCACCCGGATCACCTCACGCAACGACAGCTCGACATCGGGAATGTGATGCAGCACGGCATGGCCGACCACCAGGTCGAAGGTGTTGTCGTCGTACGGAATGCCTTCGGCGTCGGCGACCCGGCCGTCGATGTCCAGCCCCAGCGACTGCCCGTTGCGGGTGGCGACCTTGACCATGCCCGGCGACAGGTCGGTGACCGAACCGCGCCGGGCGACGCCGGACTGGATCAGGTTGAGCAGGAAAAAGCCGGTACCGCAGCCCAGTTCCAGGGCCCGGTCATACGGCAGCTCGGCAAGCACCTCGTCGGGCACGATCGCGTCGAACCGGCCGCGGGCGTAATCCACGCAGCGTTGGTCGTAGGAGATCGACCATTTCTCGTCGTAGGTCTCGGCTTCCCAGTCGTGGTAGAGCACCTGGGCGAGCTTGGTGTCATGCCGGGCGGCTTCGAGCTGATCGGCCGTTACATGCGCCGCCGGAGTTGCGTCGGTCATGCAGGGCAGCCTAATGGCCTTGGGCGCCGGCCTCGAACACGGCATTGATCCCGGCCTTGGCGGCGGCCAGCGCGTGTCGCGGCCCGTCGAGGAAACGCCGGGCCCATGCGGCGGCGGAATCGTAGACGTCGTCCGGGGCCACCATCTTGTCGATCAGCCCCAGCGCCAGGGCCTCCTCGGCGTCGAAGAAGCGCCCGCTGAACGCCAGTTCCTTGGCCCTGCTCTCGCCTGCGACCCGGGTCAACCGGGCCAATCCGCCGGGGACCAGGCCGTCCAGGATCTCGGTCGCCCCAAACTTGACGTTGTCGCCGCTGATCCGCCAGTCGGCGGCCAGCGCGAGGGTGAGGCCGGCGCCCAAGGCGTATCCGGTGATCGCGGCCACGGTCGGCTTCGGGATCGCCGCCACGGCGTCGACGGCCTCAGCGCGGACGCGGGCCGCGACGTCAGCCTCCGCCGCGGTCAGGGTCCGCAGCTCGGGCATGTCGTCGCCGGCGGAGAAGATTTCGTGGCCACCGAACAAGATCACCGCGGCGACGTCGTCGCGCGACCCCATTTCGGCGGCCGCGGCCGCGATCTCCCGGTAGACCTGCCGGGTCATCGCGTTGTTGGGCGGCCGCGATAGCAGCAGCACCGCCAGTCCGGCGGCCTGCGAGCCGTCGCTGACCACGACGTGGACGAACTCGCTCAATGCCGCCACCCCAACCCGCCCGCTTCCCGCGCCCGGTGATAGCGGTCGGAGTCGAAGAACTCGAAGATCCAGTTGTCGCCCTGGATCTCCAGGTGTGGCTGCACCGTGACGATCTGCCGTTCGACCGCCAATACCTCGTCGACGGTGCGGCCGGCCAGCGAGTCCAGCTGGGTCCAGGTGGGCGGCAGCAGGAAGAGGCGTCCGGCCTCGAATTCGTCGATCGCGGCCCGCGGCGTCATCCAGCCGGCGAGATCGGATTCGGTGTTCTCGCCGTCGGCGCGTTGGCCTTGCGGGAGAGCGCCGACGAAGAAATAAGTGTCGTAGCGGCGGGTGCGCTCGGCTTCGGGGGTGACCCAGTTGGCCCACGGCCGCAGCAGGTCGGATCGCAGCACCAGGTTTTCGCGGCGCAGAAAATCGGCGAAGGACAGTGACCGCTGCGCCAGCGCGTGACGGGCGTCGCCGTACACCGAGGCGTCGCCGACGATGCCGTCCGGATCGCCGGCCGGCCCGGCGAACAGCACACCGGATTCCTCGAAGGTCTCCCGAGCGGCCGCGCAGACCAGCGCCTCCGCCAGGTCGGGTTCGATGCCGAACCGTTGCGCCCACCAGTCCGGTGACGGCCCAGCCCAGGCCCCCCTGCCCTCCAAGTCGGCGTTACGGTCGCGGTCGTCGACGCCGCCGCCGGGAAACACCACCGTGCCCGCGGCGAACTCCATCTGCGCGTGCCGCCGCATCAGGAAGAGCGCGATGCCCGACGCAGTGTTGCGGACCAGCATCACGGTTGCTGCCGGCCTGGCGACCAACGGTTGTTCAGGTGCAGTCATTGCGGCCTCCGGTGAGAGGCGCGGGAGCGAACGCGCCGCGCGAAGTAACGCCCGTCGGCTTCCTCCAGGGCGATCGACTGGCCGAACGCGGCCGACAGGTTCTCGGCGGTCAGCACGTCGGGCAGCAAACCCGACGCGACCGCCCGGGCCTCCGACAGCAGCAGGCAGTGCGTGTAGCCGGGTGGTATCTCCTCGACATGGTGGGTGACCAGCACGGTCGCCGGCGCATCCGGGTCGGCCGCCAGGTCGGTTAGTTGGGCCACCAATTCCTCACGGCCGCCCAGGTCCAGGCCGGCGGCGGGCTCGTCGAGCAGCAGCAGCTCCGGGTCGGTCATCAGGGCACGCGCGATCAGCACCCGCTTGCGCTCACCTTCGGACAGCGTCCCATAGGTGCGGTCGACCAGGTGCTCGGCGCCCAGGCTCTCCAGCATGTCGGTCACCCGCTGATAGTCGACGTCCTCGTAACGCTCCCGCCACCGGCCCAACACCGCGTACGCCGCCGAGACGACGAGATCGCGCACTACTTCGTCGGTGGGTATCCGTTGCGCCAACGCCGATGAGCTGAACCCGATCCGCGCCCGCAACTCGGACACGTCGATCCGGCCCAGTCGCTCCCCCAGCACAAAGGCGATGCCGGTCGACGGGTGTTCGGCCGCCGCCGCGACCCGCAGCAGCGACGTCTTGCCGGCGCCGTTGGGACCGATGATCACCCACCGCTCGTCGAGTTCGACGGCCCAGTCCAGCGGGCCGACCAGAGCGCGGCCGTCGCGGCGCAGGGACACATTCCTGAAGTCGATCAGTAGATCCGGATCGGCTACGGCGTCGTCGTCTACAGGTCCGGATTCCCAATCAGATTCGGGGCCGATTTCGGACACCCGATTATCGTGCCGTACCGCGACGCGGCCAGCACTGTCGGGTCTTCCGAGCAGCCTTCAATCCGAAGGGATCTCGACTCGTTGCACGCCAAGGTCGCCCGCGTCGGCGGCTTCGATCTCACCGCGCGTCACGCCGAGCAGGAACAGCACCGTGTCCAGATACGGACTGCTCAGCGACGCGTCGGCGACCGCCCGCAGCGCCGGCTTGGCGTTGAACGCGATACCTAAACCGGCCGCCGACAGCATGTCGATGTCGTTGGCGCCGTCGCCGACCGCGACCGTCTGCTCCATCGGCACGCCGGCTTGGGCCGCGAAGTCCCGCAACGCCTTGGCCTTGCCGGGACGGTCGATGATCGGCCCGACGACTCGGCCGGTGAGGATGCCGTCGACGATCTCCAGCTCGTTGGCGGCGACGTAGTCCAGCATCAGTTCGTGCGCCAGCGGTTCGATGATCCGCCGGAAGCCACCGGAGACCACGCCGCAGCGAAAACCCAAGCGGCGCAACGTACGTAGCGTCGTGCGCGCGCCAGGCATCAGCTCCAGCTGGTCGGCGACCTCGTCGATCACCGTGGCGGGCAGCCCGGCCAAGGTGGCCACCCGCTGCTGCAGCGACTCCGCGAAATCCAGCTCGCCGCGCATGGCCGCGTCGGTGATCGCGGCGACCTCGCCCTCGGCGCCCGCGCGGGCGGCCAGCATCTCGATGACCTCGCCCTGGACCAGCGTCGAATCGACATCGAACACCACCAGCCGTTTGGCGCGCCGTTCCAGGCTGTAGTCCTCGACCGCTACATCGACGCCCTGATCGGCGGAGACCCGGTTCAAGGCGGTGCGTAGAGCGCCGTCACCTCCGGGCGGCACCGAGACCCGCAGCTCCAGGCCGGTCACCGGATAGTCCGAAACACCACGGATGAGGTCGATATTGACGTCCAGCGCCGCTACTTGCTGGGCCACCGCGCCGAACGCCCCCGCCGTGATCGGCCGGCCCAGCACAAAAATGGTGTGGGTCGAAGGTTCCCGGATGATCGGTACGTCGTCGCTGCGCTCGATGGTGACGTCGAGCCCGACGGCGTGGATGGCGTCCTCGACCGCGTCGCCCAGCACGATGCTTTCGGCGACATCGGGCGGACAGCACAGCAACACACCCAGCGTCAGCCGACCCCGAATGACCACCTGCTCGACGTTCAGCAACTCGATTCCGTGTCCGGACAACGCCTCGAACAGCGCCGCCGTCACACCTGGCTGATCCACTCCGGTGACGGTGATCAGTACCGACACCTTGGGTGGTGTGTTCACTCCCGATGGCCCCCGCGATGGGCCATCAGCTGCGGACCTCGACGTCGTCGAGCCGGGTGACGTCGCTGCCCTCTTGACCGTGGGCCCGGCCGACATGCGATTCGGCGCGCATTCGTTCCACCATGTGCGGGTAGTGCAGCTCGAACGCGGGACGCTCGGAGCGGATGCGGGGCAGCTCGGTGAAGTTGTGCCGCGGCGGCGGGCAACTGGTGGCCCATTCCAGCGAGTTCCCGTATCCCCACGGGTCGTCGACGGTGACCACTTCGCCGTAGCGCCAGCTCTTGAACACGTTCCACACAAACGGGAACATCGAGGCGCCCAGGATGTAGGCGCCGATCGTCGAGACGATGTTCAGGCCCTGGAAGCCATCGGTCGCCAGGTAGTCGGCGTAGCGACGCGGCATGCCCTCGTCGCCCAACCAGTGCTGCACCAGGAATGTCGTGTGGAAGCCGATGAACGTCAACCAGAAGTGCAGCTTGCCCAGCCGTTCGTCGAGCAGCCGGCCGGTCATCTTCGGGAACCAGAAGTAGATACCGGCGTAGGTGGCGAACACGATGGTGCCGAACAGCACGTAGTGGAAGTGTGCGACCACGAAGTAGCTGTCGGTGACTTGGAAGTCCAGCGGCGGGCTGGCCAGCAGCACACCGGTCAGGCCGCCCAGCAGGAAGGTGATCAGAAAGCCCACCGAGAACAGCATCGGTGTCTCAAAGGTCAACTGGCCCTTCCACATTGTGCCGATCCAGTTGAAGAACTTGATTCCGGTCGGCACCGCGATCAGATACGTCATGAACGAAAAGAACGGCAGCAGAACGGCGCCGGTGGCGAACATGTGGTGGGCCCACACCGCTACCGACAGCGCGGCGATCGACAACGTCGCGTACACCAACGTGGTGTAGCCGAAGATCGGCTTGCGGGAGAACACCGGGAAGACTTCGCTCACGATGCCGAAGAACGGCAGCGCGATGATGTACACCTCGGGGTGGCCGAAGAACCAGAACAGGTGCTGCCACAACAGAACTCCGCCGTTGGCCGGGTCGTAGACGTGGGCACCCAGGTGACGGTCGGCGGCCAGGCCGAACAGCGCCGCGGTCAGCAACGGGAACGCGATCAGCACCAGGATGGACGTCACCAGGATGTTCCAGGTGAAGATCGGCATCCGGAACATCGTCATGCCCGGGGCACGCATGCAGACCACGGTGGTGATCATGTTGACCGCACCCAAGATGGTGCCCAGACCGGCGATGATCAGGCCCATGATCCACAGGTCGCCACCGGGACCGGGCGAGTGGATGGCATCGGTCAACGGGGTGTAGGCGGTCCACCCGAAGTCGGCGGCCCCGCCCGGGCAGATGAAGCCGGCCATACCGATGGTGGCGCCGAACAAGAACAACCAGAACGAAAGCGCGTTCAGCCGAGGGAAAGCCACGTCGGGCGCGCCGATCTGCAGCGGCAGCACCAGGTTGGCGAAGCCGAACACGATCGGGGTGGCATAGAACAGCAGCATGATGGTGCCGTGCATGGTGAACAGCTGATTGAACTGTTCATTCGACAAGAACTGCAGACCGGGTGCGGCCAGCTCGGTGCGCATCAGCAGCGCCAGCAACCCACCGATCAGGAAGAACGCGAAGCAGGTGACGCAATACATGATGCCGATCAACTTGTGATCGGTGGTGGTGATCAATTTGTAGATCAGGTTGCCCTTGGGACCGGTTCGGGCCGGGTACGGGCGGATCGCCTCGAGTTCTCCCAACGGGGGCGCTTCGGCTGTCAACAGCTCCTCCAAACATCCAGCATCGGACTCCGGACCCAGAACCCAGTAACGACTCGAATCTTAGCCTCCTAACAGGGGGCTGGCAGGGCTGGTCCTACAAACTGTCGTAAATGCCTCAACGTCGGTGCCGAGCCGGTCCGGCGGACCTGTTCCCAGCTGGTCGGATGTTAGCGTCGGAGCCGTGCGATCCGGCGGCAAGCGACTCCCCCTGAGGCCCCCAACCCGGCTGTTTGTCGCCGCCGTCGCGGTGACCGCCGCCGTGGTTGCGACGTGCAGCGGTTGCGGGTCGTCGCAACCGGGCCCCAACGGGTCATCGGCTCGATCGCTGGTCACTCCCACCACCCAAATCGCGGGGGCCGGGGTGCTGGGAAACGACCGCAAGCCCGACGAGTCGTGCGCACGCGACGCCGCCGCGGCCGATTCGGGGCCCTCGACGCGACTGGTCCACAACGCCGCGGGAGTCAATCCGGACGTGGTCGCGGTTCCCGCCGAGGCGCAGCGCATCGTGGTGCTCTCCGGCGACCTGCTCGACGGCCTGTGCGCGCTGGGCCTGCAGTCACGGATCGTCGGCGCCGCGTTGCCTGACGGCTCCCCGACTCAGCCCGGCTATCTGGGCAATGCGGTGCACGGCCTGCCCGGTGTCGGCACCCGCAGCAATCCCGACCTGAAAGCGATCGCGGCGGCCCACCCGGACCTCATCCTGGGTTCGCTGGGCTTGACGCCGAAGTTGTACCCGCAGCTCGCCGGGATCACCTCGACGGTGTTCACCGCGGCCCCCGGCGCCGGGTGGGAAGACAACCTGCGCGCGCTGGGTGCCGCCACGGCACGCGGCCCCGCCGCCGAAGGGTTGATCAACGGCTTCACCCAACGGGCCAGCCAGATCGGCGCCTCGCACGATGCCGCCCACTTCCAGGCCTCGATTGTCCAGTTCACCGCCAACACCATCCGGATCTACGGTGCCAACAACTTCCCCGCCAGCGTGCTCTCGGCGGTCGGAGTGGACCGGCCCGCCGCTCAACGGTTCACCGACAAGGCCTACATCGAGATCGGTACCACCGACGCCGACCTGGCAAAGGCGCCGGATTTCTCCGCGGCCGATGCCGACGTCGTCTATGTCTCCTGCGCCACACCGGCGGCCGCGGACCGCGCCGCGACTCTGTTCGACAGCGACCCGTGGCGCAAGCTGTCCGCCAACCACGACAACCGCGTCTACGTGGTCAACGACGAGATCTGGCAGGCCGGCGAGGGTGTGGTCGCGGCCCGGGGCATCGTGGACGACCTGCGTTTGGTCAACGCCGCAATCAACTAACGCCTGGGCAACCCGTACGCACACATCGTCATAAGCTGATATCTGGCGCCGACCGATTGGCCATAAAAGATTACCTTAGCTAAGGTTTTATGGGACGCTACCGACTCGAAGAGGGATTTTCATGAGCACCGTTTCGGCCTATGCCGCCACCTCGGCAACCGAACCACTGACCAAAACCACCATCACCCGTCGCGACCCGGGCCCGCACGACGTGGCGATCGACATCAAGTTCGCCGGGATCTGCCACTCCGACATCCACACCGTCAAGGCCGAGTGGGGTGTGCCAAATTACCCGCTGGTCGCCGGCCACGAGATCGCCGGCCTGGTGACCGCCGTCGGCCCCGAGGTCACCAAGCACAAGGTGGGCGACCGTGTCGGCGTGGGCTGCATGGTGAATTCCTGCGGTGAGTGCAGCAGTTGTCAGGCCGGGCTCGAGCAGTACTGCAAACGCGGCGCGGTCGGCACCTACAACGCCACCGACCGGGACGGCACCATAACGCAGGGCGGCTACAGCCAGGCGATCGTCGTCAACGAAAACTTCGTCGTGCAAATCCCCGACTCGCTGTCGCTGGACGCCGCGGCGCCGCTGCTGTGCGCCGGCATCACGCTGTTCTCACCGCTGCGGCACTGGAAGGCCGGGTCCGACACGAAGCTGGCCATCATCGGGCTGGGCGGCCTGGGTCACGTGGGCGTCAAGCTGGGCGCGGCGATGGGCGCCGAGGTCACCGTGTTGTCGCAGTCCCTGAAGAAGATGGAGGACGGACTGCGCCTGGGCGCCAAGCACTACTACGCCACCGCCGACCCCGACACCTTCAAGAAATTGCGCAGCAGCTTCGACCTGATCCTGAACACCGTCTCGGCCAACCTGAATCTCGGACGGTACCTGCAGTTGCTGGACGTCGACGGCACGATGGTCGAGTTGGGCATCCCCGAGCACCCGATGGAGGTCCCGGCGTTCGCACTGGCGCTGGCCCGGCGCAGCCTGTCCGGGTCGAACATCGGCGGCATCGCCGAAACTCAGGAGATGCTCAATTTCTGCGCCGAGCACGACGTGACCCCCGAAATCGAGGTCATTGCAGCGGATTACGTCAACGAGGCCTACGAGCGGGTGCTTGCCAGCGACGTGCGCTACCGCTTCGTCATCGACATCTCAACCTTGTGAGGCTTCTTCCGGGTATCGGCATGCGATCACTTCGGCGGCCTCGCCGTGCTCGTCATCGGGGATAACCTCGCTGACGTCGATACCGGCCAATGGCCAACCGGCGGCGGCCAGCGTCGCGGCCACTCGAATGATGTTCTCCCGGCCGGGGTCTTTGTGGGTGGTCTGGGAGATGAAGTCAGAGATCTCGCCACTGTTGATCGGGCCGTCGGCGTCGGGATGCGACTCCTTGAGCTTGGCCACCACCTCTTCGAGCTGGTCCGGGGTCAGCGGTGTGCTCCGCAACAGTGCGAACAACGCCACCTGGTCTGGCCCGGGAACGCCCTGCGGGTAGCCGACATCGAGCCAGCGCACCACCGAGCGGAGAAAATTCGCATGCTTGTGAGAGTGGGTTGACGTCACCCCATCAGTCTCACGGTAGGGGCACCACCCTGGCTCCGGACCATAGGCACTATTCATATGCCGTTCACGACCCGAACACCTGCTGCTCGAAATCCGACGCGTGTCAGGCGATTGCGGTGCCGGTGGCTTGGAAGATGACCCGTCGTCCGATTTCCACGGCGTGGTCGGCGAACCGTTCGTAGTAGCGGCTCAGCAGGGTGATGTCGACTGCCGCAGCGGCGGGGTGTGGCCACTCCCGATCCAGCACGACGGTAAACAGATGACGGTGCAGTTCATCCATCGCGTCGTCTTCGTCGGCGAGTTCGGCCGCCTTGTCCGGATCACCTGACAGCACAACCTCTTTGGTGCTGTGACCGATCTTGACGGCAATGCGGCCCATCTCGGCGAAGTAGCCGCTGACGTCATCGGGAATCGCGCGCGCGGGGTGGCGCCGGCGGGCGGTCTTGGCGACGTGCAGCGCCAGGGCCCGCATGCGGTCGACGTCGGCGACGTTTTGAATGCTGCTCAGTACCAGGCGCAGGTCGGTGGCGACGGGAGCCTGCAGGGCCAGCAGGGTGAAGGCGTCATTTTCGGTCTGGGCGGCCTGAGTCATCAAGTCCTGTTCGCCGCTGATCACCGTTTCGGCCAAGACGATGTCCGCCGACAGAAGAGCCTCGGTGGCCCGCTGCATCGCCGCACCAGCGGCGCCGCACATGTCGCCAATGCTCTGCGTCAGTGCGTCAAGCTGCTCGTGAAACGCCGTGCGCATAGGTCAACGGTAGCTCGGGCCTGCCCGTACCGGGGGCGGTTGCTCACTAGTGGTCCGAGTCGACGGTCCAGCCGATCGACTCCAACCGTTTCCGCACCCGGTTCAGGTCTTCGCCGGACGGCGCCTCGGTGGTCAGTCGCGTGATGGCCGCGCTGATATCGCCGGTCTCAGCGTGCAACTCGCCGCTGGCGGCCAGCTGTTCGGCTACCGCCGTCACCTCATCGTCGGTTAGCCGATGCCGCAGCAATGCCAGCAATGGGTAGTAATCGGTCGGCGGCACGCCCTGCGGGTAGCCGGCCCGGATGAAGTCCAGGATCTTGGTTACGGCGTCGCTCAGACTCATCCCTGGTACCCCTATTCACTGCGGCCGACAAAGCATGCTCAATCTAGCAACGCACGCGTTGCATGAACATCACTCGGCAACCGCACGACGAGAACAGTTGACGACACTTTGTGGCACAGACCATTTCAGCCCTGGCCGGGCCGGAGACCCCCCTCTTCGCGACGCCCCCGGCCCGGTACCCATCCGGGTACCCGAAAAAGCCGGGCCGGAAATGGGCGATTGGGGTGAGTCGCGGCGGGTACGACTAGCTGATCACCTCTAGGAGGCAGCAATGCGCACGGTATCCGCGATCATCCTCGGTGCAGCGATCGTCTTCGTGGCACTTGGTCATGGCACGACCATGGCGGGCGGTATCGGCGCGCCGGCTTCGCCCATCCAGGGAACGCCTGTCACCTCGAGCCCGACGTCAACCACGACAACGCCGCCCGGCAACTAGCTCGTCAGTCGTTCTCCTCGCGCAGGGCTTGCATCGCCAGGTCGTTGAGCAGTTGCCGCCCAATATCGGTGCGTAACTGGGGCAGCAGCGCGGAGACGACAGCGGCGGCGGTGAGTGCCAGCTGGACAAGACCGTCGGGCGCCGTGGCGGCGTCGTTGAGCACCCGATACTCGACGCCGGAGTCTCCGGAGTGCTGTGCCATGGCCAGCCGGGCCACCAGCCGGTTATCGCGGTCGAGAACGACCTCGTCGGCGGCAGCGGCCTGGGTCAGCATTTCGCCGATCTCCGCGACTTCGTCCGGTTCGCACAGCTGAGCCACCAGTTGCCACAGGATCGACACGGTGGCGCGGATCAATTGTGGAAGCCGGTCGGCCGGAATGACTTCATCGTCAACAATCACGCGCATGGCTGCTTCGTCGCCGCGCTCGCCGTGCTGAATAAGCGCCAATGCGCGACGGAAATCTGCCGCGCCCACGGCCTCATCGTTGCTCATGCTGATCCGACCAACTGCCAACCGGCGGCAGTCACCCAACCGCCTGGAAGCCTGGCGTTAGAAGTTCCAGTCCTCGTCTTCGGTGTTGACGGCCTTGCCGATCACGTACGACGAACCGGAACCGGAGAAGAAGTCGTGGTTCTCATCGGCGTTGGGCGACAACGCGGACAGGATCGCGGGGTTCACGTCGGTCTCGTCGCTCGGGAACAGTGCCTCGTAGCCGAGGTTCATCAACGCCTTGTTGGCGTTGTAGCGCAAAAACTTCTTCACGTCCTCGGTCAGCCCGACCTCGTCGTAAAGATCCTGGGTGTACTCCACCTCGTTGTCGTAGAGCTCGAAGAGCAGCTCGTAGGTGTAGTCCTTGAGTTCGGCGCGCCTGGCCTCGTCGACCAACGCCAGGCCGCGCTGGAACTTGTAGCCGATGTAGTAACCGTGCACGGCTTCGTCACGGATGATCAGCCGGATCATGTCCGCAGTGTTGGTGAGCTTGGCCCGGCTCGACCAGTACATCGGCAGGTAGAACCCGGAGTAGAACAGGAAGCTTTCCAGCAGCGTCGAGGCCACTTTGCGCTTGAGCGGTTCGTCGCCGGTGTAGTACTGCATCACGATCTCGGCCTTGCGCTGCAAGTTGACGTTCTCCTCCGACCAGCGGAAGGCGTCGTCGATCTCGGCGGTCGAGCACAACGTGGAGAAGATCGAGCTGTAGCTCTTGGCGTGCACCGACTCCATGAACGCGATGTTGGTGTAGACGGCCTGCTCGTGCGGGGTCAGCGCATCGGGGATCAAGCTGACCGCGCCGACCGTGCCCTGGATGGTGTCCAGCAGCGTCAGCCCGGTGAACACCCGCATGGTCAGCTGCTTCTCGTTGGCGGTCAGCGTGCCCCACGACGGCAGGTCGTTGGACACCGGCACCTTCTCCGGCAGCCAGAAGTTGCCGGCTAGCCGGTCCCAGACCTCGGCGTCCTTATCGTCTTGCAGCCGGTTCCAGTTGATGGCCGAGGTCCGGTCAATCAGTTTCATGGAGAACCCCACTTCACACGCTGTATTTGGGCTGACGGCTTGGTTGCCGTACTCAGGCTCCAGACACTACCCCTGGGGTACGACAACGCGGGGCAACACAAGAACTTGTGGTTTTGCGTGTCGTGAACCTGCCCGTCACCATTATCCCCTACCCGGGTTGAGCACCACTTTTGTCCAGCCCGGTTCGCGATTGCCGAGATGCCGGTAGGCGTCCGGCGCGTCGGCAAGCCCCAGGTTGTGCGACACCAGCCGTGATGGCGTCGCTTTGCCTTCGTGAATCAAGTCGCGCAGGTATCGGTTGTAGTGCTTGACGTTGGCCTGGCCGGTAGCCATGGTCTGCCCTTTGCCAAAGAAGGTCCCGAAATCGAAGACCATCTTGCCGTCTTTCGCCAATTCATCTGCGGCGCCGGGATCTTGCGGCACGAAGACACCGACCACACCGATCCCACCGGTCGGCCGCACGACGTCGACAAGAGCGTTGATGGTGAGATTCGGCCGCTCATTGCCCCGACAATCGTGCGCCTGATAGCCAACGGCCTCGATGCCCCGGTCCACCCCTTCGCCGCCGGTGAGGTCCTTGATGTAGTCCACCGGATCGGTGTTGGACGAGTCGATGCCGATCGCACCGAACTTCTCCGCAAGCACCAGGCGTTCGGCGATGTGGTCGATAACGAAAACCTCTGCGGCGCCTTGAATTATCGACGAGTAGGCCGCCATGATGCCGACCGGTCCGGCGCCATAGACCGCAACGGTGTCGCCGGGTTGCACCTCGGCGAGCCGGGTGCCGTGCCAGCCGGCCGGAAAGACGGCGGCGAGCATCACGTAGTCGTTCTCTTTGTCGACGCTGTCGTCGGGTAGCTGCAGCGCGTTGAAGTCGGCGAACGGCACGCGGAGATATTCGGCCTGTCCCCCACGGTAGGACCCCATCCGGGCGGATCCGTATGCGCCGCCGGCGGCGGGCGGATTCACCGTCAGGCAAAAGCCGGTCAGGCCCATCTCACAGTTCTTGCAACACCCGCAGCTCACGTTGAAGGGCAGGCACACCCGGTCGCCAGCCCTGATTTTGCAGACTGCGTGTCCGACTTCGACTACTTCACCGAGATTTTCGTGACCGATCACCGTTCCGGGCTTCAGGTCGGTGCGGCCCTCGTAGGTATGCAGGTCGGATCCGCAGATATTCGACGCGGTGATCTTGACGACGACGTCGGTGGGCTGCTCGATCATGGCGTCCGGCACGTCTTCGACCGAGACATCGCGCGCCCCGTTGTACACCACACCACGCATCGACGCGCTCCTTTTGCCACGACAGATCCGATGCCGGATACCCCAAGCAGCGGAATTCAACCCTGCGCGGCCGGGTGCGTCAACGCGATTGTCAGTCCAGCCCGACGTGGCGCAACGTCACGGTGAGACCGTCCTCCAGGGCGCTCAAGGCGATGTCGGTGAGGCGGCTGAGTTCGTCGATGTCCTCTCCACCCACGCTCATCCAGGCTTCCAGTGCGCTGAACACCGCGGTGGCCAAGGTGTGTGCCGCGATGTCAGCGATCATGGCTCCATCGGCGGTGGGCTTGGATCGTTCATGGATGAAGCGGCCGATTTCGTCGGCGACCTGATCGCGCATCCGCCGAATGTGGTTGGTGATGATCTCCTGGTCGAGGTCGCGCGACCGGATAGTGGCCGCTTCGCGGACCATCCGGAAGTCAAAAGGGAAGGCGTCCACGGCTTTTCGGACCGACGCGGTGATGGACTCCCCATGTGGGCGTCGCGCCAACGCGCGCGCGAACCACTCGAAGCCGATGTCGTAGTCGGCGAAGATCACCGCGTGTTTGGACGGGAAGTGCCGATAGAACGTCCGCTCGGTCACCCCAACGTCGGCAACGATATCGGCGACGCTGGTTTGCTGCACGCCGTCGGCGACGAACCGCTTCATCGCCGCCTGTTGCAGCGCCGCGCGGGTGCGCTCGCTACGAGATTCCACGGTGCCAGCACACACCAAATGTCACCATTGACGCAAATATGTCAGGTGTGACATTGTGCCTTCAGTCGACGGATCACCACTGGAGGAGTCAGCATGGCCGACTACGACGCGATCATCATCGGAGCAGGTCACAACGGTCTGGTCGCCGCCAATGTGCTGGCCAAGGGCGGGGCGAAAGTGCTCGTCCTGGAGCGCGCGCACTTCCTCGGCGGCATGGCCGCGACCCGGGAACTCTTCGACGGGTACAAGCACAGCGTCGGCGCGTGGGCGGTATTGATCTGGCGCCAGGAGATGACCGAGCGCTTGGAGCTGCTCAAGTGGGGCTTCGAGCTGATGGATCAGTGGACATCGACATGCACCATCGGCGACGCCGCCGACACCCCGTTCGTGATGTACAACGACCTGGAGCGGATGGGACGTCACCTGATCGAGGACCACGGGTCCGACGTCGCGGCGGGCCTGGGCGGTCTCTTCGCCCACCTCGGGCGATTCGCACCGTATTTCGTCGACTCGGCATTCGGTCCGCCGCTGGACATCATCGAGGTGATCGCCGCCCAGCCCACCCCCGAAGACCGTCACGACTTCGCCCAGATGTGGTACGGCAGCACCATGGACACGGTTCGCCGCTTCTTGGCGCCCGACCAGGGTCGCTGCATCCAGGGCTCGCTGGCCGCAATGTCCATCGACGCTTTCGACGGCGGCCCATGGACACCGGGCTCGAATGCTTCGACGCTGTACCACTATTTGATCGGCGGCGGCAATGTCGAATACATCATGCCGCGCGGTGGCATTGGCTCACTGAGCACCGCACTGTGCCGTCGCGCCGAATCGTTGGGCGCCGAAGTCCAGATGAAGCAGCACGTCAAGCAGATCCTGGTCACCGACGGGCGCGCAACGGGCGTTGAATTGCGCGATGGCACAACAATTTCCGCTGACGTAGTGCTCTCCTCGCTGGACCCGTACACCACCTTCGTGAATCTGGCCGGCCCGCAGAACTTTCCGCCGGACTACATCCGCAAGATCAAAGAGATCAACTTCAACCTGGGATACATCCAGGCCCATCTCACCATTGACCAAGCGCCGCAATGGATCGAGCGGCTGCAGCCCTACCTGCAGGACAACGGCCAAGCGTGTCCCACGGTCGCCTATGCGCCGTCGGCAGAGTACATCAGCGACGCGTGGGAGCAATACCGCAAGGGTCAGCTGCCCGACGCCCCGCCGACCTATCTGTACATCCCCAGCATGGTCGACTCGTCGTTGGCACCCGAAGGCAAGCACAGCGCAACCATTTTCACGCCGTACTTCCCCACCGGGCTGGACGCCGACGAAAACCGAAGCTGGAAAGAGCAATACGCCGACACCTGCGTGAAGATCTTTGATACTTACGCACCCGGGTTCGCCGACTCGGTCACCAACCGTGTGGTGTTCTCCAACCGCTACTTCGGCAGCACCTTCAGCGCGCACGCCGGTGACTACTCGCACGGCCTGCTGCAGCCCAACCAGCTGTGGACCGGCCGCGTAGTCGACGGCGAGGACAAGTTCGCGACGCCCGTCGACGGGCTTTACCTGTGCGGGCAGTGCACCCACCCCGGTCCGGGAGTGACCGGCATCCCCGGATGGAACGGCGCCGAGGCCGCCCTCAAGCACCTCGACGCTCGGGTGGCGCAGCTCTAGGCAAAGACCACCGCCCGATGTACCATTTGGTACATGTTTAGTGAAGACAGTATCGAGATCGATGCGCCGCCACAGCTCGTATGGGATGTCTTCAGCGATGTCGAGCACTGGCCGGACTGGACCGCCTCGGTGACATCCCTGGTCGGGCAGGACGATTCGGCCCTGGCCGTCGGCCGAGGCTTCGCGATCAAGCAGCCCGGAATGCAGAAGCTGGTCTGGACGGTCACCGACATTGATCCGGGCACGTCGTGGACCTGGGTGCAGCGCTCCCCCGGCGTGAACGTCACCGCTCGCCACTACGTGACCGCTCGGACCGGCGGCGGCACGCTGGTGCGCCAGGAACTCGACCAGCGCGGCTTCCTCGGCGCGCTGGTCGGCTGGCTGATGGCCAAGAAGACCAGGCGCTTCCTGCAGCAGGAGGCCCAAGGCCTCAAGGTTCGGTCTGAGCAGCTCAGCCAGGCCGATGGCCCGCACTCCTGATCTGGCGCGGCGCCGGCAACTACTTGACGCACTGATCGAGGAATTCGCCGCAGGCGGCATCGGCGACCGCTCGTTGCGCGACGTGGCCGTCGCCGTCGGCACCAGTCATCGAATGCTGCTGCACCACTTCGGGTCTCGAGAAGAGCTTCTTTTAGCGATCGTGGACGGCGTGGAGCGCCGGCAGATGACGCTTCTTCCCGAACTACCCGCCAGTCCGGCGGCAAGCTTTGCCGCCATGTGGGCCGACGTTCGACGACCCGAACTGCGCCACTTGGAACGACTCTTCTTCGAGTGCTACGCCCGTGCCGCCCAGGGCGAAAAGCCTTTCGCCGGAATGGTTCCCGGCGCTGTCAACGACTGGCTCACCGAGGTCGAGGACCTCGCCGAGGGTCCATTCGAACCCGCGATGGTCCG